>Ga0136644_10000947_pt1 | contig 23190 bp, 21 predicted proteins | sample C_130820_EF_Meta_FD_94780 | JGI IMG/M metagenome (GOLD analysis project Ga0136644, IMG submission 94780) | Freshwater microbial communities from Lake Croche, Canada to study carbon cycling - C_130820_EF_MetaG (v2) (version 2) | ecosystem: Environmental > Aquatic > Freshwater > Lake | place...
AATACAAAACAAAGCAATCACGAAAAAGATGCGGCAGAATTTGAAAAAAAGAACAGCATTCTATCGGACAGAGTGCATCAGATAGAACACTATCTGGAAAGCAATAAGCAGTCTAAGGCTTTTATATTTTCAATACTAAAGTGGTTGGGTCCTGCAGGTATAGGCGGAATCGTAACCCTTTTAGCAAGCTTTATCTTTGAACACTTCAAAAATAAGTGAACTTGTTTGCTTCTGTTGTTTAAAATCACACAGTGACAGAAGTAGCCAATAAAGAAAAGATTAGACAAGCTTATCTCAACATTCTAAAAAATTCAGACTGTTTTTTGAACAGTAGCTTGTCTTTTCAAGATCTTTTTTCTCAAAAAGTAAAGAAAGAAGAAAAAGCTGTTTTTGATCTGCTCCTTTCTTACCTTTCCAAGGGTGAGGTTGTTGCCCCAGGTTCTTCAGATCTAATTTTAGAGTTTTTGGTAAAAGGTAAAAGCAGCTACGAAATAAAACCGAGCAGTTTTCAAAAGAAAGACTTGGATCTTCTATTGAGAACATATTGTAAAGACGATGTTACATTAGAAATGACAAAAAGGTCTTTTGAGATTGCGGGGTTTGGAGGAAAAATATCGATATTGTTTTGCGAAAAAGATTCTGTCGAACTTACTAAAGGATTTTTTTTCGAGTCAGTAAAGCCTTCTTTTGATACAAAAAACAGAGTTTTTTTGAATCCTAGAATAGTCTGTATCGATGGGTTTGTTGAATCTGTTTCAGAGATACACCATTTACTAGAAACCTGCGCAGAAAAAAAAGAACCACTTATCATCTTTCTAAGAGGAATTTCAGAAGAAGTTATTCACACTCTTAAAGTAAACTTTGAAAGAAAAACTTTAGAAGTTGTACCCGCAGTTGTAACTTACGATCTTGACGGTGTTAATCTTTTGAAGGATATAGCTGCCGTGTGTAAAGAAGACATAATTTCTTCTTTGAAAGGAGAGCTCATAAGTTCCACAGACTTCTCTCTCTTCAAAAGAGTGGAAAAAGTTTCCTTTTCAAAAGACTCCACGATCATAGAAAACTCTAGTATAAACCTAGACAGCTACTTGAAATTTTTGCAAGAAAAGATCATAAGTTCTTCTAATGAAACTGAAAGAAAAATTCTGGAAAAAAGACTGTCAAGACTTGGAAATAACCAGGTTGTGATAAGACTTACGGATGATAAACGAAAAAAAGCAAGATCTTTTTATGTTGACAGATCAATTAGGGCTGTCAAGTCCGCGATAGACTTTGGAGTTGTTTTTTACAACGGGAAAATGTACCCAAATTCTACTCTAGAGACAGCCAGCATGCTGTCTAAAAAGTTTCTAGAAACTTTGGACGAAGTTGGAGCTCTAGTTTACTAGAAGTGAAAACTGTTTTATCTTTTTGAAGAAATATGAAGACAGTAGATAAAATATCAAAAGAGACTCTCGGGCTTGTCGAATACTCGAAGGATCTTACTAAATCTAATTTAGTAAACTTCAACTCCAACGGAGAAATAAAAACTCCACTTTCGGAAGAGCAGCTCCAAAGTGTCTACTCTCTAATAGATGTTTCTATTTCGCAAGCTTTTCAAAGGAGCCTTCCTTCTTTTCAGAAGAATGTTGAGAATATCTTGAGTTCTAACGAAAAAAAAGAAGAAGACGTTGGTGGAAATTCTTTTTTTAGAAGAAAGAAGTAACTAGCGTGCAGGGGCAAAAACATCTCGTAAAATGTAGATGCGTTCTTCCCCAATTTAAAAAGCTGGAATCTCCGCCTCCTCATCATTTCCCTGTTTTTTCTAAAGTGGATGATGATGGAAAAGTGATAGTAAAGCTAGCTCAATGTAACAACTGTGGACTTATACATAGAGTTTATGATCTTTGTTCTTCGGAGATAGTAAAGAATAAAGAGAGCACTTCTTCTATAGTAAAGATCGAAGACATAAGGGGAGTTCTTCATCAAAATTTTGTCAACATACTGGAAGCTAACTCTGTTGATCTTCCTACATGGGAAGCTGTTTGTTTTATAGTGGAAAATAAGCAGTGGGGTTCTTTCGTAGTTCTAAGCTCAGAGCAAGATGAAGATGAAGTAAACGGAAAGTACATAAGAATTTTAGGGGAGTCTCTCTGCAAGGTAGAAACCTTTTTAAGGTCCACAGGTCTTGTAAAATGAAAGAAAATTTTGGAAAAATAAATTCTGAAAAATTTGCAGAAGAAAATAAAGTTTCAAGGCAGATAGTCAAAGAAATATCACAATTCGGAGTCACAGAAAGACAAAGATATTCTATCATGTACTATCTAAGTCTAGAGCTTGAAAACATAGAGAACGTAAAAAAAATATCTTCTCTCATAAAAGAATTGTGTCCTGAAGTGAGTCTCACAACAATCTACGGAGTCGAACAAGATGGGTAGACCAGTTTATTCCTCAAAGTCAGAGTCTAAATCAAACGGAGCAGAAGAAATAATCCACATTTCTGGACCACAGGGTCCAGATTCCCGTCTCGTGGTTCTTCACGGAGAAGTCAACGAAGCTTCGATCTGCAACGTAATCGTCCAGCTTCTTCAGCTTGCAAACCAGAATCATAAGCCGATCCACTTGGTCATCTCTACCTATGGTGGCTCTGTCGACGAGATGTTTAGCCTGTATGACACTATCAAGTTTTTACCGTGTCCTGTACATACAATAGCGCTTGGGAAGGTCATGTCTGCGGGCGTGTTACTCCTTGCTTCGGGAGTGAAAGGTAAGAGGATGATAGGTCGTTCTGCCAGAATAATGATTCATCCGATTTCTGGTGGACTTATAGGTAACGTCTTTGAAGCGATGAACGAGATGAAAGAGTTCGAGAGATTGCAAGACCTCATGACAAACGCTCTTCTTTCAGAGACTACGATGAAGAAGGAAGAGATAGACAGACTGATGAAAGCAGGGCACGATTGCTTTCTGACTCCCGAGCAGGCTATAAAGATGGGGATAGTCGACAAAATAATCGGCGAGAAGTAAAGCTCTGCTTTGATGTGTTATTGTTCCATTCATGCCCAAGTATGACTTCATCAAGTACTTTCCTTTTCCGAACATTCGTGAAGAGCAAAAGAAAGCGATTGAGTTTGCTATTGAATCTTACGAAAGCGGAAAGAAAGTTGTCATTCTTGAACTTGGGACGGGCGTAGGAAAGTCGGCGACAGGCATCACGATCGCGAGGTATGTAGAAAATCATTTCCCAGCGATCAAAAATGAGGATGGAGAGACTTTATCCGGCGCATATGTCGTGACCACTCAGAAGATACTTCAGGATCAATACCTCAGAGATTTTGGTCCCTCTTCTGGAAAGAATCTTGTCAGATCGATAAAGTCGAGCTCTAACTACAGGTGTTCCTTCTATGAGGATCAAACTTGCGCAGAGTCTAAGAGGATCCTCTCGAAGCTTGGAAAGCAGCTGACAGGTACAGAATTCCAAAAAAATTGTAAGAACAACTGTCCCTATAGCATAGAAAAACAGGATTTCATTGAGTCTCCTATCTCTGTGACAAATTTTCCTTATATCCTCGCCGAGTCTACCTACGCAGGTAAGCTAGAGCCAAGATCTCTTTTGATTGTTGACGAATGTCACAACACGGAAGCCGAGCTTGGAAAGTTCATCGAAATAACATTCTCAGAAAAGTTTGCTAGAGACGTTCTCAAGTGCAAGCCGCTAAAGACCGAGACTCAAGAATCCGTCTTTGAATGGGTTTCGAAGGTATACAAGAAGTCTCTTGTAAAACACATCAATGAATTAGAAAAAAGTCTTGCAAAGCTCAGCGGAGACATAGCGGGTTATGGGGAGTTTTCCAAGCAGTACGAAATGCTTGATAAACACATATGCAAGATCAATCGTTTTGTAGATGTGTATAAGAAAGAAAACTGGATCATGAACGTCGTCAGACCTGACGTAGGCAACAAAAGGACGGCAAGAAAATTTGAGTTTAAACCGATCGATGTTTCCCCATACAGTAATGAATCTTTTTTTCGGCTGGGTCACAGAGTGCTCATGATGTCAGCTACAATTGTAGATAAAGAGATATTTTGCCAGTCTTTGGGGTTGGAACCTGACTCTGTGGCTTTTTTGAGCATACAGACTCCATTTCCTGTAGAAAATAGACCAATTCATTATATTCCGGTAGGAAGTATGTCAAAAGACAGGATAGAAAAAACTCTTCCTGTCTTGTCTGAGACTGTAAAGATGCTTTTAGAAAAACATCCAAATGAAAAAGGCATCATTCACGCAGTCAACTATAGAATAGCTAAATACCTTCAAGAGACGGTGGGGTCTTCTCGTCTAATGCTGCATGACTCAAAAAATAGAGAAGAAGTTTTAAAGTTGCATGTAAGTAGCAAAGATCCCACTGTATTGTTGAGCCCATCGATGATGGAAGGCGTGGATCTTTTTGACGACCTAAGCAGGTTTCAGATAGTTTGCAAAGTGCCTTTTCCTTACCTCGGCGATCTAGTTATCAAAAAGAGGATGGATACCAACAAAAGGTGGTACTCTTACACGACTGCAAAATCCGTGATTCAGTCTCTAGGAAGATCTATTAGAAATGAAAAAGATTTTGCTGTATCATACATACTCGATAGCGATTGGGAAAGGTTCTACAAAAACAATGAAAAAATGTTTCCCTTAGAGTACAGTGCTAGTATTAGCAATGATTAATATTTACTTGGGGTCATTTTATTACTATATTCTTTAGAGAGGAAAAAATGAGCAACAATAGTGTTTTGGCAAAGTGGGAAGAAATGAAAAAGATTGTTGAGTCTTTGGAACATGATGTATCAAAGAATGCAAACGGAAACGCTTCTGCAGGAGTCCGCGCCCGCAAAGGACTTAGACAACTAGCTGCTTGTTCAAAAGAACTTGTCAAGTTGACAATTGAGTTTGACAAAGCAGAGAAGTCTGCGAAGGATTGACGATATGCCAGCTCCAACTAGAGCTAGACTTGCGGCTTTAGGGCTGCAGGGTTTAGATCCTAAAAAAAAGTACACTAAAGTAGGAAAAGACGGCTTGTTTTCTCAAGCGGAAAAAAAAGAAGCAGCGCAAATAGCTCCAGTTACCGAAGCTGTCTCTATTGCTGCTTTAGAAAATCCTTTGCCCGAAGAAAAACTCAAGGTAGAAGAAAAAGTTGAAAGAAGCTTAGTTGAAGCTTCTTTCGAAGAACCCAAAGAGCAACAACCTGTTCTTGTTCCGCAAGTTATAGAGCAAGAGCAAGAAGAGAAAAAAGAAGTAAAATCTTTCAAAAAGTTTCAGAAGAAGATAGTCACTCCAGTATAATGGACTTTATCTTTTCATAAATTGATTTTTCTATTTGACAGATTCTCATTCTTGTAAGACCATATACCTGCCCTATTTCTTGCAGAGTTTTTGGTCCTGACTTAGATGCGATAATTGAGCAGTTCTTCCCCGTTGGGTACAAGAGCCAATTATCGCATTTTTTTCTTTCGCAAGCAACATTGTGCTTTTCGTGTAAAGAATAACAAGTTTTTTCCTCTTGTATGATCTTTAAGCTATTTTTCATGTTCAATTAACATGATCCTAATAACTTATTTCACGGTTGTTTAACAACGTATTATAATTGAAGATAAACGAGCATGAAAAAAACCTATGTTTTAGACACAAACGTTCTCCTCAGCGACACTAATTGCTTCAATAACTTTCAAGACAATGACGTAATTGTCCCTATATTAGTGCTTGAGGAGCTTGATCATCACAAAAGCAGATCGGACGAGGTTGGAAGAAATTGCCGAGAAATTAGTAGAGCGCTTGATAAGCTCAGCGAAAGCGGAAGTTTAAGAGACGGTGTCAAGCTTCCTGGCGGAGGTACTCTTCGTGTGGTATCCTCGCATACTGGTTGTAGCGAGCTTCTTCCGCCAGACCTTGTTGCTGGATCGTCTGTCGATAACATGATCATTGGCTTCGTGCTGAAGCTAAGAAAAGAAGAATGCCCGAATGCCATTCTCGTTTCCAAGGACATTAATGTTCGTGTCAAGTGTTCATCTTTGGGAATAGAGGCTGAAGATTATCTCAGCATTCGTATTTCAGATAATCTTGAGTCTCTATATACGGGCGTAAAGACAGTCTTTACTTCTACAGGTGTGGTCGATGATTTTTACAAAGGAGGTAGGCATCTTCTTTCTGAACTTTCTTCAGAAACCACATACCCCAATCAGATCGTCGTATTAAAGTCGGTCGACGAAGAAGGCAACACGATCAAGTCGGCTCTCGGTCGTTGCGATGCAGATGGAGCCCTTGTCCATATCCAGAAGCATGACTCTGTATTTGGTCTTAAGTGTCGTAATAAGGAGCAGTCATTCTCAATGGACCTCCTCATGAATCCCAACATCAAGCTCCTCACGCTCACTGGAAGAGCAGGTTGTGGTAAGACCCTTCTTGCTCTAGCGGCAGGGCTGGATCAGCTAGAAGGTATGGGTTCGAATCCCGTCTATCAAAAGTTGATTGTGTCTCGTCCGGTTCAACCCGTTGGTCGAGACATCGGATTCCTTCCAGGTACCCTCGAGGAAAAGATGGAACCATGGATCGCTCCGATCCGTGACAATCTCGAGTATCTGCTTGGGTCTTCCAACAAGAAGAACCTCAGAAGAAAGAAACCCGAGGATTCTAACGGGGGATTCAGAGATCCTTACCTCGAGCTCATGCAGCAAAAGGGACTCATCGAGATCGAGGCTATATCTTTTATTCGCGGCCGTTCTATTCCAAATGCCTTCATGATCATCGACGAGGCACAGAACCTCTCGATGCACGAACTGAAGACGATCATCACTCGTGTCGGTGACAACACAAAGATCGTTCTCACTGGTGACATTGAGCAGATAGACAACGTGCACGTCGATACGTTTACTAACGGTCTCACGTATGCCATAGAAAAGTTCAAGGAGCATTCTATAGCTGGTCATGTGAATCTTATCAAGGGAGAAAGATCAGAGCTAGCTACTTTGGCTTCTAAGATTCTTTAAGGGTGACATTTTGAGAATTCGAAATATTTTGATGTTGGGTCTATGAGCGGAATTCTAGACAATAAATCTAGGGTAATTGATGCCATTCTGACGTATGAAGGAAGACGTCAGATGGTCGATGGCAATTTTGCTGTAAGATACGTGACATTTTCTGATAAGTCTATAGTCTATGATTATGACGAAAAAGAAGGTCACATAGACCCCACAAACAGAATCTATTTGGAAGCGTTCAATGCTCCTTTTGATGAAATAGTATTTACCGCCGACGATTCAGGAAATCTGGAACCGTTTCGTCAACATAGCGCTATGGGTGTAAATAGCGTGACTGGAGAAATAACAAGCAGCCAATCTTGGACGGCTTTTGTCGGTGGAAAAATAAAAAATAGGGTTCAAACGTTCAGCAAAAGCGAAAATATAAACGGTGGATTTTCAGAATCCGCAAAGTTCGGTGGAGATTTTGCATCTCAGATAGAAGGGATTCTCACCTCGTCCATCGACAATTATCAAAGCTTATATGCGATAGGTACAGCAGATCCTCTTTTCCAGGATTACAATTTTGGTCTAAATAGCAATGAAATAAGCTTTACCGTCTCGTATGATCATCAAGATGCGTCCATGTATTATCCGACAAATGTCAATACAGTCGACTCTCTTTTTAATGATGAAAAGCTAAGAAATATCGATAACTTCCTATATCTACCTCCAATAAAAAAAACTACTTACTCAATTGATAAGACAGACTTTAATAGAACAAAATCTGCTGGTCTTTTGCTTGGAGATTACCCAGCGTGGGGTCCTACAAAAAGGCTGGATTACGTAACTTTAAAAAAAGAGCTGGACCAATATGAGTCAAAAACTATACAGTTTGACCCTACTTCAAGAGACAATGACATTGTTGGTCAATTTTTTGAAATAAGGAGTAATGAAGTAAGAAAGCTGGATGTTATTGATTTTGGAGTAGTACACGATAATTCTGAAAACTTGTATGATTCTACAAAACACGTTTTCTTTGTTGGAAAAATATTTGTTGATGAGACTGGTTCTGACTGCTTTATACACTTGTTTACTTTGGTCTTTAGCTCTAACGATGGCGGTGGTTGATGAGAACTTTTAGCTATAGAAGTAATGTAATTTCTTCTTTAGAGATACCAACTTATTTCTTTTCTTACGTTAAAAGCGATGAAGATTATCACCACTTTAATGTCAGGTTTAGCATCCTGCAGAGTGATATAGTAAAAAAATCTTTTTACAAGGTAGACATACATCTGCAGAATTACAGAAAAGATCTTCAGCAGAATGAGAAAAAAAGCGTCGACAACAGACAACACATCGAGAACATGAGAGATCTGCACAAGATGCAGATCAATAACGCTAGACAAAAAGAAAAATCAATCTTCTTTAAGACTAGTGTTAGCTTTGCAAGCTATGTTGATTCAAACATCAGGAATCTTTTGAAATCCGGAGTAGATCCGCAGGATATACCACAACTTTTCAAAGAAGATTATACTGTAGAGCCAATAAAGAGAAATTTTTTAGTAGCTGTCAACAACCTCGACAAAGACGATGTAAAAAAAATCAATTTTGAATTGATACGTAGGCACAGTATGGACCCTGCAACAATCTTCTATAAGAATTTTCCAGAAGAAATTTCTTATAGAAGAAGCTTGGAAAACTTCTATACTCAAAATTCTTTGTCTTACTTAGCTCGTGATGGAGTGTATTACGGTAAAGTAAAAAAGCAAAGATCATTGGACAGGCTTTACATAAAAGTCCCCGTGAAGTTGAAAAAAAGCATTTTTTCAAAGACAAACAGCTTTGAAGTGGTTTTTCAACTTTATGAGACCGGAAAAGACCTTCCTGTTTTCGTCAATACTCAATCGGTCGACGCTGGAGCGCACATAAGACTCAATGATCTCTTTTTTCGTACCCCCATCTTAGAGTATCAAAACAATAGAATGCTAATAAACCAAGGAGACTCGAGCTCTGAAGGTTTCATACTCTATAAAAAAGAAATTGATACTAATGGAAACGTAACAAGCTACGTCCCGTTCCTGAAAAATAGGTCCAGCGCAAATCATGCAGAGCAGGTATCTATACCGTCAAGAAAAGATGCGATTCAGATATATCGCTGCATTCCTCAAAAGTTTTCTGTTTCATTGACAAATGGGTCTTTTGACAGCGCGGTAATATCAGCTCCTCACTTTTTTATAGACACGACTGTGCTCTTGGTTGGTTATTCTAATAATCCTGATGTCTATCCGGGAAAGATGAAGATAACTCTCAAGAGCCAGCCCGCGGGCGCAGCACAATTCAAGATAGTAAGAAGAGAGCAAATTACAAATGATGCTTTTGCTCAAGAGGTTATTGTTACAAACTACAGGAACTTTGATGGACCTTCGACATTAATACTTGATGAAACAGCACAAACTGGAAAAATATACAAGTATTCTGTCTATTACAAAATGGTCGATGGCACAATAAGAGAATCTGTTTCTCAGCTTTATCGTTACATAGGGACTACTTCGTTCTCTTCTGCAGTCTCAACAAGAGTCAGCGAAGTTTCTCAGGGGACTCAGGACGGAGAGCATTCCGTAAGATTTGTTATAGAAACAGATTTTCAAGATAGCGAGTTTGATAAGATAAAAGCTATGTTCAATTATGCTAATATCTTAGATGAATTTAGGAGTAGCTTCTTTACAAATAAAGAAGATTTTTCTAAGCTTTTTTCTCATCAAATTTTTAGGTTGAATAAAAAGACAGGAGTAAGAGAGCACTTTTTAGACGACTCTTCTAGCTCTTTTGCAAGATCATTTACTGATGATAAAAATACTAGAAAAAAATATCTTATAAGCCCTATCGATCCCACCGCAGATTATTGCTATGAGATATGCGTTTCTTTAAGGGATCCTCTCACACTTCTGAAAGATTCCGTCAGCAGCGAAACAAAAAAAGTTGGAAACCATATTAGAAGTTATTCATACTCTCCCTATAAGTGGAGGCAACCTTCCGTTTTGAGAACTGGCACGATGCTGCCGACCGACGCACAAGGAACTGCTATCTTAGAAGGTCGTCTTTTAGAAGACGGTACTAATGGAATAACCGCAAATGTTACGATAAACTCTAAGATAAAAGAAATGGGAGTGTCTTTGACGGCAGAGCGACTAGACGTAAACAAAGTTAAGCTGTCGTTGCTCATGAGAAATAGCACATTGAAAGACTACGACCACTTTGTCATAATCAAGGAAGTTGGTATGATAAGAAGTGTGTTGGGAACTTACTATTCTAGTTCTATTGCAGATCTTTTAGTCCCAAATGATTCTGGGTCTTTAATTTACTACGTTGTCCCCGTGTTTTCTGATTATTCCGTGGGAGATGCCGCAAGATCGCAAACAATTATTGTGAGACCTGAGGAATTTATAGGGAGATAAGATGGCGAAGTCTAATAACAGAAATTTGACAGACAAAATAGGCTCTATCGCTTCGCAAAGTCGATCAAGCTCTTCAAGCTTTTCTAAAAGACCAGATCTAGCTGTAGTAAACTCTTCAGTCGGTTCTAAGAACTTATCCACTCATGTAGACAGAAGTCCAGAAAAACTTTCTATAGATCCTCGTCACGAGCTGGGCGTAAACAGTGAAGCCCCCGAGATAATTTCTTTTTTTGATTTTATCCCTGTTTATGATGACCAGGGAAATTTGAATGATGCTGGAAATTACTTCCAGATAAAACAAGATTCCATTCTTACATCGGCAAGAGATTCTATAACTTCCACAGTAGCATTAGAAACAATAGACGTTATACGTGAGCTTGCTTCTTACAACAGACAAGAAATAAAGAAAAATTCTGATTATTTTGGTAACAAAATCCATGATCTGCTAAACGATTTGATTGTTATTACGAAGAGGTTTGATTGTAGAAACGTCTTCAGCAAGAGCGATTTTGAATACCTAAAAAAAATTAACATTTTTGAAGATTTTATGCACACTCCCGCTGGCGTGTTAGCAAATTTTTCCGAAGCTCAAAAAATAAGTAAATGGACTTCTACCAAGACGTGGATACAGCTTTGTCTTTCTTTGAAAAATTACATAAAGACAAACGGAATACATGGAGGAAGTCTTTACATCCCTGTCTCTAATGTCACAGAAAATCCATACTTGATAGAGCCTCCTGCGGAGCAAAAAGGAAGCTTTAACGAAAAATTCAATAGAAGTCTGGTGAGAGACGTCACCGTCTCATTGCAAGACATAGAAGACCTCAATTCTTTGATTGACAGCTCTTCTCGGATATACTCTGATTTAATTTCTGAAAAAATATTGGATAACTCCACTCAAGATTATTTGAGTTTTTCTAAGTTGGTTTATCATTTTGCTAGAGAAGTCGCTATTTCTTGGAGCTTCAAGAATGAAGCTAACATGAAAGATGCTCTTAGCAGGTTCAACTACTCTCCCTTAAAGAACAACAAATACAACAGTTATGACATCTGGGACATCTTCATAGGCAAAAAAGTTCCAAAAGATATAACTGATTTCCCTGTTGCTGCCTCTAACGGCGGAAAATCTTTGCTCGATATTTGTCAACTTAGAGAATCTGACGGCGATGTTCTTACTTTTGAGGACCTCTTCATAAAAGATGATGTTGGTTCTGCGGGCGCAAATCCTGTAAAGATACCAGGCACCTACTACTTTGCAGAAGACTTATTAGATACTACTACTTTTAAATTCAACACAGCAAAGATAAAAAAGCTTTTAGAGAGGCTCGAGCTTTCTATTGTTTCTTTACGTGCAATGAATTCGATGGTTCCTCTCTCTGATCCCTTAATGGGAATAGGAGGGAGTGGAGACCCAACGGAGATGACAACCTACCACAGCGCTCCTGGTCTCATGGCTTTGATAGAAAATAAAGTCTTTTCTGGTACAGAGCTAGAAAGACAAATGTTCATATCTAAGTCAGAAGAATACAAAAAGTATGTAGAAGATGTAAAGAAACGCGATAAAGAAAAAGATACTATATCAAAGCTAAAAGATGAGATAGCTGCAAAGCAATCCCAGTTTGATAAAGACAAACAAATTTATGATCTTGCAGTGATTGAAGTCCCGTCGGCCATCAAGGTTGCTTCTCATAAATCTGGGTCTGATCAATTTGCCACTTATTTTGGAATTTATCCCAATGACGAAGACGGGCACAAGGCTGCGTATAATGACTTTATCAAGTTTCAAGCAGGAGTAGAGGCTGAGGGTAAAGCTCTGGAAGAGCTAAAGTCAAAGTTAGAAGAAGAGGAACTGACGCTACAATCAGAAAATGTCGACATAAAGACAGATGAAAATAAACTTCCTCAAGACGTAAGTCATTTGTTGATCTCTGCTGCAATCGAACAGCTTTATGAGGGAGACAGTGAGCTTTTTAGCTGCTTGTTTGCGCATGTTTCAATGATGGGTTTGAATGATGCGAACTCTTCTTTTACGCAATCTATTGCCCTTAGGATTTCATACAAAATAGAGCAAATAGTTAAGGCTGCAGCTCTTACAAAAGAGCTGTGGGGAAAACCATTTGCCGATATTCCTACTGAGAAAATATACGATTCTTTATCAGACTTTTCTGATGAAGGGACGTTGAAGCTTCTCAAAAACATGGGAAAAACACTGAAAACTGTGCACGATACTCTAAAGTCAGAAGGAATGTTCGAGACCGTGACGTTCCCTGGAGCACCATCACAGAATTTTTCTGACAGGGATATAACAGCGTATTCCGGCATTCAAAAATCATCATTGTATCTTTTGATGTTTTTGATGATGTGTTTTTCCGTGCATATGATAAATCCAGAACGCATTGTAGGGTTTAGCAGCTCTTCTACTTCGGAAATTCATAAGGATTCTTACATAATCCAAATCATTAGCGACGAAAGTCTTGCAAAAGACAAACTAAGGTACAAAAAATTCATAAAGCCTGAATGCCAAAAATTCATCAGAAATTTGAATAAAGAGCACTATAAAGTTGTCAATTTTTTCATAGCTTTTCTTTCTATTCTTAGGATAAGATTAGACAACTACAAAGACTCTTTGGAAAAGGGAGACTATCATACGTTGATAACCCAATTGGGCGACATCATAGAGAACCCAAAACAGGTGAAAAAAATTCTTTCAAAAGAGCAGCTTTCTTTGATAACATGTGGACTTTTTGAGTCTTCAAGAAGATCAGCCGAAGATTATTCGTCTCCTTTGAAAGGTATAGATCCGTACTTCACTGATCTATCTGATAGCCGAGACGTTGAACTTTTTTCTCCCATACAAGATGCTAACCTCATATCTTGGAATTTGTTATTGACAAAATTTTTGAAGCTTGAATCTTATAGAAGCGCTTTGGCTTTCAATAAAAAGATTATGTCGGTTGGAATACCCGCGGGCTTACAAAGAACTTTGCAAGTTGATGAGTCAAAGTTGAGCGGTCGTATCAGAAATGGAATCGTCAAGATAAATCTTTATAGAGAAGATTGTTTGCATCCCGATATACATCATACTCCTCTTAGCTTTTTATTCGATATGAATAGATTTCCTGCGAGGAACCTTAGCTTTTTCCCAGATATAAGCAAATACGACGATCCATCTGATTTTTTCTGGAACTTACCTTCTCTTGAATTAAACTCTTCGACGGGAGACATCAAGATAGCAAACGGAATTTCAAATTCTTTTGGAAAATCTATGGATTCTTCTTCTCTCTCTCTATTTCCCAATTCAGAATATTCATTTTTAAATGAACTTGAGTTATTGAAGATATTTTCCAACCATGCTATTAGCCATATACTTGAAGAATACTTGAATTTTGTTTCTCATATATCTTTCGATGAGCAAAAATTTTACAAGTACCTTCCCTTGAAGAAAGAAAAAGAGTCACAAAGAGCAAAATTCATGGCTCAAATTGATAAAAGGTATAGGCAGATAAGAAATGCCATTTCTTTTACTCCGTCTCCTCAAGGATCAACAAGCGTTCAAACGGGCACGTACCTTGTCATGGAGACCAAACCGATCGAACAAAGTCTGGTAACACCAAGAAAGTTCGACAGAGTTTTTCATGTAGTCTTTGATCCAGATGATTTTTACGTAGACACCGAAAAAACTTCTCTTGCAACTATTTCTTATTTTGAAAAAAAAGGAATACTAGAAAAAAACATCATAGGTTGGAAGAGAACTAATACTTTGCCGAATGATTCGACGTTTGATAAGTACTACGTGGCTCTAGAGTCCTATGACGATAGCGTTACTACTCCTACGTACAGCACGGTAAACAAAAAGACAAGGTGACAGATGCCTAATTTTTCTAAACCTTCTACCCCCGTTTACAAACTAGATTTAAAGAATGTTACAGAACTTTCTTGCGAGTTTTTTTACAATTTTTATTTAGAAGATGAAAGCGTAGAAGAAAATGCGGGCGTTCCCGAAGACCTCAGGACAAAATCTGTAGAGCAAATAAATACGTCTACTGTCAGCTTTAATTTGAGGGTTCCCAGGTTTATTACGGTGAACTGGAAGCCAGTCCCTAACAGCTTTTCTTTTTCTTCCATTGTAAAAATTTACAAACCAAAATCTATACGTGAATGTCAAGATGATGTGACTTCAGAAGACAATTTTCTAACTTCGAAATTCATACCTTATGCTTTTTCAGGCGTCGAAAAGTTAGAGGAAGCCTATGACATCATAAAGAAAAGCGTTGGAGATAACTTTGAAAGTTCTGCGACAAGTACTGATAGGTTTGTTAAAAACTTGTTAGAAAAATCTGTAGAAACCGGAGATACGACAAAAAAAGACGCTGTAAGAAGCAGCATTTCTACAGCAATAAAGAATATAGAAAAAATTGCAGACCGCCCCTCCGACAAATTGGGTTATGCTTTTTTTGATCGTTCAGGAAAACAAATAAAAGATACCTCGGGGTTCGATCAAGCCGTTTCAGGTGCGCAAATATTGCACTCTCAAATAAATTCTTTTGTAGTCCCAGACGTGTTTGTTTCTGCTTCATTGTCAACAAATTCGATGAACGATTTGAACAACTATTATGAAAAAAGCAAAAAGAATTTTTTGAATGTTGATGATGAAAACATAAAGCCTATTTTTGTTGGAGAAAGAATGACGGAGATTTTTGACGCCTCCGCCGAAATGCAACCCATCGGATACATCGTCGATAGATACGAGTCGATGGTCGACGGATTTCAAAAACAAAAAACTTTTTACATCGAAAATCCGAACATCTGTCAATTTACAGACATTTCCATCAAGTACGGGGCCGTTTATTACTATTCTGTTCGTACGGTTTATTCTGTGATATCTCCTGCCTACGATGAGGATTCCCACGACATTCGAAAGATAACCTATTATGTCTGTTCCAGACCAGAGATAACTCATATTCTTTGTGAGGAGCATGTCCCTCCTCCTCCGCCTGTAGACGTAAATTTTGTTTGGAACTACAGGGAAGGAAAATTGAGAGTTGTCTGGGGAATGCCTGTCAACTCGCAAAGAGATATAAAACAGTTTCAAATATTTAGAAGGTCCAGTATAAAAGAACCTTTTGAGCTTCTTCAACAAAAATGTTTCGATTATTCAAAAAAGAAATATACGACGGGCGAGGCGATCGATGGAAACAGCAGCAAGATGACAAAAGAAGAGTCGTCTTACGTGAAGATTGAAAAGTCCCCCTTGCTTTCTTATGTAGACGAAGATTTTACGACTGATGTTGACCTTCAGCGTAGCTCAAAATACATCTATACCATAGTTAGTGTTGACGCTCATGGCATGGTTTCTAACTACAGTTCTCAAGTAGAAGTCACTTTTGACTTTTTCAAGAACGTATTGTCAAAGAAACTAATTTCTGTCGCAGGAGCCCCGCGCCAATATCCAAACATGTATTTGAATATGGACCTATTCAAAGACGTGATAAAGGCAAGCGGTCCCGCATCAACAAAAATGGAAGTTTATTTTATGCCTGAATATTTTAAGCTTGCGTACAGCGATCGAATAGAAAAAGTTCTCTTTACAGAGCAGGATAACGCTTACTACAAGCTTCAATTCATCAATTTGCAGAATCAAAAAAGCGATAGTTTGAAAATAAACATAAAAGATCCTAATAAAATCGCTTGAACTTAATTATATTGGAATGAAAGGGTGTACAGATGGGATGGTTAGATAACTCTACGAACAACATCATTTTAGATGCTGTTTTGACGGACTACGGTCGGCAAGCTCTTGCAAAAAACGATGGCTCTTTTAGGATAGCAAAGTTTGCCCTGGGGGACGATGAGGTCAACTATGGTATTATTGCGAAATACGGCAGGACAGTAGGCAGAGAAAAAATAGAGAAGAACACCCCTATTTTTGAAGCATTCACAAACCAAAACCTCGCTTTGAAATACAAATTGGTTAGCGTTCCTCGTCCATTGCTCTATCTCCCTTCTCTAAATTTGAGTATTGCTGGTAAAAATTCTGTCTCTCTTTCGACTGTAGGAGGAGGTACAAATACGTCTTCTATCACGTTGACTGTGCAGCAGCAACCCCTTGGCGGAGAAACAAGAGTAGACCCAGATCTTCAGGAGACCAATTTTGACATTTATGTCCCTGATATATTCTTGTACATCAACGGATTTACTTCGATAGGGAGTCCTGATGTCAATAAAATTTCTCTTTACTCCCTTTCGACCTCTCAGACCATCGGCGTGAATCCAACGTTGACTTTTACTTTGTCGTTGAAGAGTTTGACTTCTACAATCTTCAGCGTTTATGGCAGGACCACCGAGTCTGGTAAGATGATAAACACGAATGTTAGGGTAGTTGGAAGAAGCTCGGGAGCTGTTCTAGACGTACCAGTCACGATAACAAATTACTGATTTATTGTATTTTGAAGTAGAGGAAAAAAATGGCTACATTTCACGCTTTAGCTCCGGGTGACATAAAAAATACGAGGTCCTTCTTAAACCAGCTCATCGATGTAATGCAAGAAGACATCAGCGGTTCGACTTCAAGAAGAAAGTATCAACATTTTGTGACAGGCGGAGTCGGTCCTGGCGTCACTTCTTCTCTTTTTCAAACGGTCTACGATCAGGATTTTACACTTCAGACTGCCAACCCAGTTTTCGATATCACGGTTGGCCTTGCTCCTGATGACGTTTTTCCTACAGGGATTGCCGCCGGCACAAAGACTTCGACGGACTCGACAGGAAAGGCGCTCTTCCCAAGCAGCTCCCTCATGATGAGGGAAAAGATGGACATTTATCGTCAATTTGCTCAGACACTTCTTGGAAGCTCTACCTCTCTTTTCAAGGCTCCTCTTGAAGGTGGAGATACGATAGATGCCGCCGTGTTTCTTGCTTTCAAACGTCTCTTTGCAAGAGACCAGATAAAGAGAGAAACTTTTGCATTACGATTTTATCAATCTGCTTCTTTCGTAAATTTAGGCAGTTTCAATAACACCGATACTCCTCCTGCGCACGATAATATGGGGGTCCCCAACCTCTATTCTACTTCTGTTTCAGGTTCGGCAATTTACACAGATTTAGGCTCCGCAACACAAAAGTTTTCTACAGCTGGAGGTCAATATGGCGTCCTTGTAGACTCCGCTGCAACATCGCGCCAAGTCGGTCTTATGTTCTACGACGCGGGCGTCGCGGTCTTGGATCTCGCAAAGATAGTTTCCGGATCCCAGTTCATGTCTGGAACTATTTCGGCAATGAGCCCATCTGGTTACACAATACTTGGCGGCGACGGGACTGAGACAAAAAGAACAGCCAAATTTTTACCTGACTTTATTACGTCTGGTAGCGTAGACGACATTGTCGACCATCTATGCTATTCTCGCTTTCAGTCAGGCTCTCTCACGGCGATGACTTTTCAAAATGTCACCAACATAAACTCTTCTTTGATATTCTGCAGAGCCCCTGCAGATGAGTTCAATTATTCTTCAAATCCGACATACGTGGACGCCGCAGACACCACGAAGGGAAGAATAGTTGTTATAGACCCAGGACAAGAAGACAAACAAGAGTCTTTTACCTACGTTACGGCTGTCGGAATGTACGACGCTTCTGACAATCTCCTCGCCGTAGCAAAACTTAGCAGACCCGTAGAGAAGAGTTCTGAAAGAGACCTCACGTTTAGAGTTAGATTAGACTTCTAAAATGGCAATACTTCCTGTCACTCAAGAGGATGTCGAGTCCTTTACGGTCCTGATAAATCCTCCGCGCTACTATTCTTCATCTTCTTCGGGGGTGACAGGAAGCATAAAACTTTTTCCTCGTGGGTCTACCATAGAAAAAGAAATTCGTCCCATCTCGACTTTTTCTTCTTCTTTGGCAAACGATGAAGACTTAGAGACTTCTAGATTAAATGTTCTTCAGGCGGCATCTTCTGCCGTGGGCGGCTCTATTTTTGGCAACATGAACACCTTGCTGGAAAAAATAAATAGTCAACCGCCTTCTGTCAAGAAGCAAAAGAAGATAGAAGTTATCAGGTTCACGCCGGGAGTGTCTTTGAATTCCAATACAATAAGGAAATGGAACGTCAAAGACAACCTCATGTCTTTCTACAGAAATTCATATCCCAGTGCACACTGGGGATATACAAATTATCACACCCTTAACTTTTTTTCTTCAAACGACGTACCATCTTCCTCTGTTCTGCTGTACCCCAGCATAGACAACCCCAACTTAGAATTTCCTGCAGGACATGTTAGCGGGAGCTACGCGTTATCAGGAGCTTTTAGCTTTGATTTTTTCATAAATCCAAGGTACAACATCGATCATCATTCTGACGGAGGATTCAAGGCTGGAACCATATTTCATCTATCTTCTACGTACGCGCTTTCTCTTGTAACAGGGTCTTCGAAAGACCCAAGGACAGGTCTTCCTTCTTCTTTTAGACTTTTATTGCAGCTGAGTCACAGCGCGGACATTCCACCATCCAAAGCAACACCAGGGTCTTATCCCAATGACCTGATATTTCTTTCGGATGATAATTCTTTGAGCTACAATGAATGGAGCAGAGTAGTAGTTCGATGGGGCACCAACTTGGTGCAAGATGGTACTGGGTCTTTCAACATAAACAAGAAAGACAAAGGAACGTTTGTTGTGCCTTCGGGAACAATCGATCCTCGAGTCTTCGTGGATTTGGACGACCCAAAAGTCCTTTCTGTCGGTAATTTTTACGAAGGTACCAACAAGGGTACAAAGTCTCAAAGCATATTTTTTGCAGAAATTCCTTCCATCAGAGAGGGGCTTACCAGCTTGGTCCCGGGTTATTCTGACAGAGATGAACCTTTGAGCTACATGTTTAATCATCCCTTGAAGGCAGAGCTGCACAATCTTGCGATACATCGTCATTACATGGCAGACGATGAGATAGAGAGCACAAGCGAGTATGGTCCATCTACGTTAGATCCTCTCGACGTCGCATTTTACGTTCCACCATTTTTTGTGGAAAAGACCCCCATAAGAAAGTTCACGGACGCCCCTTCTCTTGGTGGCAGTCCATACGGTGGAATACTCCAGACGCCCTTCTTTGAGATCAATGGTTCGACAGATGATCCGTTCAACGTCGCGATGTCTTTCGGAGTCAATGGGCACTACATAAATCTCGAGAACTTTGTCAAAGACTTTTCTAACAACACGTTTCCGCGTCTTCATCATCTCTCGGGCACCGCGATCGCTCACACAACGGAGGCCCTTGAGGCTAACGAGTTTTTGTACAATGATCCCTTTGTGCGGAAGAGGAATTTGACAATTCTACCGTGTGACGACGGTAAATTTATCCCCAACTTTGGTCTTCTGACTTCCGAGACAAGCGTCAACAAAGCGGTTGACTTTTTTGGAAGAAAAGACCTAAGCATCATAAGTCTCGACAACCTCGTAAACACATCATCGTTGTTGTTCTCTTCTATTCACGATGCAGAGAGTAACCCAGATATGCTGTCCTCACAGCTGGGTTATACTCCTGAAAATCCCGGTCTTCCGCCTGGTCCTGCCGTCAAGACTGTCGCAAAGATGATCAACAATGCTGTGGATGTCTCGACAGATGATTCTCCTTATGACCCCGGCGTTCAGCGCGAAATGCCGCTGACTATATTCCAACGTACAAAAGATCCTTCTTCCAATCAGGTAACATTCTTCGATATCAGCAATGTTTTTTATGGAAGTCGGATCCTACCCGGAAGCTTCCAGATAACCGACATTTCTTTGTCAGGGTCTGGTGGCGGAGTTGGAATCACGCTAAGAGATGATTCTCATGGAAATATTTACAGAGCCGACTCGACTTCTCTCCACTGCACGTGGAATTCAGTAGGAAATATCTTCTATAATGAAGGGATAGTTGTCATCAAGAGTCCCCATCTCTATTTCTATGGTAAAAATGGGTACGAGATGTCTTTCAAGGGAGAGCATCATCTACATTCGATGAAGTACGAGATACTCGCACCTTCTGGACTTCTAAATTCTTCTTCCAACCCTTCCTACGCTCTTGTTCAGGACAAGATAAAAGCGTCTGGCGATCCACTCGATACCGACGTTTTTGTTTATATCTCAAATATAAACTTCCATGATGAGAATTTGAATGTTGTCGCAAAGGCGAACCTTGCCCAACCGATCATAAAACGTGAAAAAGATAAAATCCTCTTCAAGGTAGCGTTTGATTTTTAGGTTTATCACTGACCGAATATTTACGAACATGAAGCTCACACCATCTCAGCTCCGCAGAATCATTGCAGAAGAAGTTCGTACCTTGAGAGAGGCTCAGCAGCCCGAGTCCGAGTTCCACTGGAACAACTACATGGAGCACTCTCCTTCTATGCAGAAGATCGCGGCGGCTCTTCCGGGCCTTCACGAGTCTTTCATCGCCGCCTACGAAGAGCGCGCCGCGCGCGGCGATGTCCGCCCCGATGCGCTTGTAGACGTCATTCTTCAGGCCATCGCAGAAAATCTGTGACAAAAACAAAGAAACCGAAGAAGCGGCGCCGTCGACGAGGTTACCACCGAGGCGACCACGTTTCAATTCGTACGGGCGAGGTCTTTACATACCGCAGTGGATGGGAACAGAAGTACATGGTCCACCTGGACTCTGACCCCGCTGTGGAGCACTGGACCTACGAGCAGACGCCCATCGAGTACATCTCAAATATTCGGACAAAAAAGATCCGCTGTTATTACCCCGATTTTTACGTGAAATATCTCGACGGTCGGGAAGAGATCGTGGAGGTCAAACCGAAGCGCAAGCTCGATCAGGCGACCGTCAAGAAGAAGGCAGAGGCGGCTCGACAGTGGTGTAGCGACCGTGGGATGACATACAGAATGTTGACAGAAATAGAGTTAAAGGATATGGGCCTGCTTTGACTGAGTTATTCTCCATGTCGTATACTTAGGAAAGATGAGGACGACGAGATGAAGGTGACGATAGGTGAGCTGAGACAATTGATCTCCGAGATACTTCACGACAAAGCCAACTTTGTCGTCTACCACGCTTCACCCCAACTGAGCCTGAACAGGATCCTTCCTCGTCGATCTCCTAAGTTCCCAAAGGAAGGTGTCTTCGTTTCTTCTTCCAAGGAATCCATGTTCGATTCGTGGATCTCTTGGGCACTTCGAAAGCCCGACGCTACGAGAACAGGTCGAACGTCGGAGCTCTACGACAAGATCGCCCTGTACACCATCCGTATTCCTCGAGCTCTCTTCGACGAGGCCGAAAAATACCACGCCGCCGCAGCAGAATCCTCGTCGGGAGAAACGGGTGCATGGGGATGGGACGTCGAGACCTTCATTCCTGCCAGCCTCATCGAGAAGCACACCGGCAAGGATTACCTGGAGCCCACGTCCCGAGAAGTATTCGACAGGCAGGACTTTGAAAAGACGGATCGTTCAAAGCAAGGCTGGAAGAAGGCAGGTTCCAGACCAGAAGAACCGGACGAGATACCCTTGACGGGTAAGAATCCCGCTCGAGCTATCCTTCGTGATATGGAGGACAAGATCGAGACTTCAGCCCTAAAGAGAGGCGGTCCACTCGGCACACCGACAGGCTGGAGAGGAAAGTCTTCCACACCCAACGAGGACATCTGGAAGGCGATGAACCGCCTACGTGATCTTGCAAAGAAGACTCGCCTCGATTCTGCTGAGAAGAGAGAAGTGGACGACCTCGAGGCTGAGATAGACGAGTTGTTGTCGATCCAAGTGAAAAGAATTTCTCAGGGTCCTCCACGCGACAACTTGCCTTCTTCTCCTTCTCCGCGAAGCAGAGCGAGACAGCATCGAGCGTCCGGAGTCGAAAGACACTTTCGCGATGAAGATGATTAGACAAGAGACATAAGCCTTTGTTTAGAGAAACCTGAGTCTGCCACGCTTCAGGCTGGACTCGCTCAACTTCTCTACTCTCTTGACGTTCTTGAACCCCAGCTCTTTTGCATCGGCTATGGTCGCTCTTCCGTCAGGGAAGTCCCACTTTATGTCGGTTAGGTTGATCTCTGCTCCCTGCGCACCCGGGTCTCCCGGATGAAACGTCCATACAACGAGTGCGCCTTTCTGTTTCGCATCAGGTCCGCAGATTAGGGTGGTGTTTTCTACCCCCGCAAAAGAATCGTTGAACGCGGCGACGACCTCTGCCGCATCTCCTGATTTTCCTCCGGCTCCGCCGTGGCTGAGCTGGAATCTTACGGGCAGATCATCGGGTAAATTTTCGATCGGAACATAGCCCAACATCCCGGGTATCGGTGCCGTGAAAGCCACCGCGGGAGGATTGACGTTCTTATTCTTCAGCGGTTCCCAGTCTGCCGCCTTCAGAGATTCCACGTCTTGCGGTTCCAAGAAGACAGACCCTGCCTGCATCGAGCTCCCGGGGTTTCTGGTCTTGAGCGTCTTTTCCAGGTATGCCCTGTCTGATCTATCGAATATCTCTGCGACCTCCCCCGAGACGCTGCCCTCGTTGAGAAAACGTCGCCAACCTTCCATCAATACCTTCATGCTGTTCTTCATGGACTTTAACTATATTCCTCCTTTACAATGTCTTTATACGTGCAAAAAATTGGTGGTGTCCTACATCCTCGGCCTCGACGTTTCTACATCAATTACGGGCGTGTGTCTCGTCGATCCGGAAGTTCCTGTGGACGACAAGGGTTCTCACATCGTGGAGCTATCGCACATCGACTTCAAGAAGTGCGCCACGTTCTTCGCGAAG
>Ga0136644_10000948_pt1 | contig 23167 bp, 22 predicted proteins | sample C_130820_EF_Meta_FD_94780 | JGI IMG/M metagenome (GOLD analysis project Ga0136644, IMG submission 94780) | Freshwater microbial communities from Lake Croche, Canada to study carbon cycling - C_130820_EF_MetaG (v2) (version 2) | ecosystem: Environmental > Aquatic > Freshwater > Lake | place...
ATGTATGAATGTCCTTTGAAGTGGCAAGATAATCGCGCTTTTCTTGAAAAACTCTATTGGAATTTAAAGTATAAACCTTCAAGTAAAAAGTCTGAAAGACTAGTCGATGAAACTAAACCCGTTAAACAGAAAGTAAAATTTACAAATACATTTAACATGTGTACATATGAGCAAATTGGTGGCAGATATGTGGACTTAAGCTACAATGTCTCTGTTGTAGGTGGCAAGGTTAAGTCAATCAAATTAGATAAATGGAGCATTGAGAGTGAAGCAGCTGCTAGCAAGCGCCACAAAGAAGATGCGCTGTTCAAGCAAAAAATGGAAGCAAGCTTTATGGTCAGAAGAGACTTTCAATCCAAATGGTATTACCCTCTCTTAAAAGAGACAATAAACCCTGCAGTCTTTTTCACGAGAATGCTAGTACAAAAGCTTTGCAGCAAAATTGTTGTTTGGTCATATCGCTGGCACGGGGTATAGTATGACATATACGCTCCAAGTTGAGCAGAATGAAATTACTGGTGAATACTATTTTATTCTGCCAGAAAAACTGTTGAAAAAGATGAAGTGGAAAGAAGGTGATGACATTGAATGGATCAATAACATGGATGGTTCTTTCTCTCTAAAAAAAGTATGAAAAGCAAAGAAGAAATAGAATTACAAATAAAGAGAATCATGGGTAGTTGGTATAGTGAGCCTGTGTTCTCCAAGAACAAATACATAGAAGCTGCATATCTTTTTTTCTGGAAATGGTATTACAAGTGCACTTCTGGTCTGTATTACAAATGCAAATATGCTCTGCAACGATTATTCAGAGGCTATGATGACTTGGATACCTGGAATGCTGCATGGTATATTGCCAGGAAAGCTATTCCTGTGCTCCAAGTCATGAGAAACAGATTTCATGGCACTAGTATCAAATGGCATAGAGAAGATAGATTTGGTAATATTGAGATATTAACTGTGGATGAAGTGTATGCTGGATCAACAGAACCAGGTTATGAAGGTCCAAATGCATTCACAGAAGATGAATGGAGAGCCATTCTGGATGATATTATATTTGCATTTCAATGGCAGATAGATCTGGATACATATAGTGATACCAGAGACCAACAAGAGTTTACAATCGGCGAAAAAAGACAAAAAAGAGGGTTACAGTTGTTTAGCATATACTATAAGAATCTTTGGGATTGATTGTGAAGAAAGCTCTTATTACTGGTATTACAGGGCAAGATGGGTCTTATCTTGCTGAGTTGTTGCTTTCAAAAGGGTATGATGTGCACGGTGTTATTCGCCGTTCTTCTTCCTTTAATACCGAAAGAATTGATAATATTTACAGCAATAAATCACTTAAATTGCATTATGGTGATTTAAGTGATTCCAGTTCGCTATGCAAACTTTTAGATAAAATTAACCCAGATGAAATTTATAATATTGGTGCACAAAGTCATGTGAAAGTAAGCTTTAATATACCAGAATATACAGGTGATGTTACTGGTCTTGGAACTATCAGATTGTTAGATGCTATTGTGCAGACTTGCCCTAAGGCTAAGTTTTATCAAGCATCTAGTTCAGAAATGTTTGGCAAAGTGCAAGAAATTCCTCAAAAAGAAACAACACCATTTTACCCCAGAAGTCCTTATGGTGTAGCCAAGGTCTATTCATATTGGGCTACAGTTAATTATAGAGAGAGTTATGACATGTTTGCATGCAATGGTATTTTGTTCAACCATGAAAGCCCCAGAAGAGGTGAAACTTTTGTAACAAGAAAAATAACAAGAGCTGTTGCTCGTATAAAGCTTGGTCTTCAAGATAAACTTTATTTAGGTAATTTAGATGCTAAACGCGATTGGGGATATGCACCTGATTATGTAGAAGCTATGTGGTTGATGCTGCAGCAAGATATGCCAGACGACTTTGTAATTGCTACAAATGAAACACATAGTGTTAGAGAGTTTTGTGAGAAGGCATTTGCAAGAGCAAACATGGATTGGGGTGATTATGTAGAGTTTGATGAAAAGTATTTAAGACCTGCAGAAGTGGATTTGCTTATAGGGGATTATTCTAAAGCTAAAAAAAGCTTAGGTTGGGAACCAAGAGTAAAATTTAATGAATTGGTAGACATCATGGTTGATGCAGATTTAAAACTATTACAAGAAGAAAAAGCTGGATTAAAAATTAGATTATAATAATCTTAGAGTGTCATGACTCGTAAAGAAAGAATGCTTACAAATCACATGGTTGCTTTATCAAGTCATTATGGAGACACATTAAAGAGTATGAAATTTGATGAACCACAAATTGCAGAGAAAGATAACGACTCAGTACTATCACATAGTACTGCAAAGAAAGTGGGATTTGTAACCAGACATCTTCTTACAGCTGAAGTAACACACTCCATAGTATTTGAAAAAGAATGGTATGACAGATTATGATAATTAAATTTGGACTTGATAAAAGTGATGCATATGGTAACTGGGATGATGACTCTAGGGTCTTTGTCAGTAGGCCTTTCTTTAAAATTCTTTTAAATGATGGATTGGGGTTTTATATCCTAAACTCTTTTAAATTTAATTTCTTTCCTAAATTTTATGGTAAGTTTGAAAATAGCTTTTGGGAATTTGGCTTCAGTTTTGCAGGATGGACATTTGAAGTGATGTGGAATAAGTCTTTTAGAGTATGACTGTAGCTTCTGTATTGGTATGTGTGGCTATAATAGTGTATATTTTCTATCTCCGTGAGCGCTTCAAAGACTAATCTTTCAGATACTTGCGTATCCGCCCTACTAGTGCTTCTCTCCTTTGGCGCTGTCTGCGTTCTAGGCATGTTACAAGTAATCCAAGTGATACGGGAAAGAAAAATCTCAGGAAAAATTGAAGGTGATCCTCATTGGTCAATTGGTCCAAGTACTTAGTGTACAGTTCGAAAACGCCAAGCAGTGTCCATATCATAGCAGGCCCAAAGGTGCACCAAAAAAACACATTGTAGCTTTTGCTAAAGTGGTTTTTTAGTTTTTGTAGCATATAATTATTTAGGTGGACAGTAAACGTTTACAGTACAATGCTGCACTAAAGTACGTAGAAAAGAATGCATATAACTTGCGTGTAGAAAATTCTAGAGTTCTTAAGTGTATTATGGGAGCAGCTTTGCTGGTGCTATTCTATGCTATTTTAAAATTTCTGGTTGCATTACCGTAAAGCATTTATATAAATAACAGTTCATGTTAAATGTTAGGTGATTGTTGTTGTGATTGTGAACTAACTTGGTATCTACATCCAAGCATAGTTTTGTGGTATGCGATGAAATTGCTTTTTTTACGTATTATATGCTGCTATCTGCTGACCCACTATCTCTGCAGTAGCCGCATTTCTCAAGCGATACCCTATAGTTCCCGACAGACTAGCTGCAGTAAGAGTATTGTTTGTTGTGTTCCATATGTCATTTGGAAACAACGCAGCAATGCCTGTACTATTGTCCACACTTGTTTCAAAATCCACACTGCTGATAGAAGGTATGATACATGTTCCCACCAGATTATCTCCGCTGTATGAAACGCCAAGCCGTACACTGCTGACTGGAGGCATAATACTTGCAGAATTAGGATCAATAAGAGTTTTTCTGCTTCCTCCTGCTACAAAGAAATCAACCACATTAGTGGGTCTATCTGCCAATGTGATATTTCCAAAAACTGGCATCAAACCGTTGGCACCAAATTCCAATTCCTCCACAATGCTGTTGCTGCCTTGTGAATTACTAGTTACTCCATATGCTACGTTAGTCACCGCAGATCCTGGACCATAAGCATTGCCCCGGGCTCGTTTCACGTAAACAGTGCCTGTGCTATTGTTAAAAACACCATGTGCATTGCTCCCAGTTCCTCCTACTGCTGTTCCTGAAATTATGGCATAACCAGTGTTGTTGTTTAAAACACCATATGCGCTACCTCCCGCTCCTCCTGTCACATTTCCATATATGGTCAGATAACTGATATTATTACAATACACACCATATGCATTGCTTACATTTCCTGCACTCACATTTCCTGTGATGGTTATTCTGTTGTTGTTGTTTGAATATACACCAGCACCATTATTAGTAGCTGGGGATCCATAAATGTTGCCCACAATATTAACTGTGCCATTGCTACCATTTTGCACACCATAACTGGTACCAGTTGTGTTAACAGCATAAACATCTCCGGTGATGTTTATGGTGGTTGTTGCGCCTCCATTGTAAACTCCCACACTTCCAGTTCCTCCTGCAGGCCCAGAATAAATTGTACCAACAATGTTATGTGTAGCAGGTCCACCACCATGAAATCCATACCCTATTCCACCATACACATTTCCTGTTATATTTGCAGGTATACTAGTGTTAATTAAATATAATCCTGACGTACTACCTCCACCACCACTGCCAGGTCCTCCGGAAAGTGTACCTATTACTGTAATAGAGCTGGAAGCAAGAGAAGCTCCAACCAATGATTGTTGTGTAGTAAAACCACTACTGGTATTGCCTGATCCTGCACTAAATGGCCCTCCACTCAAAAATATAATAGCAGGATAATTATTAGAGTTACTAAAACTAATTCCATGTGCATTAGTTGCTGTTCCTCCGATGGAGCTACCTAAATGAGTGTATTGCCCCGCATCAAAAAGAACAGTGCTAGTAGTTACATTCGGTCCTATAATATTTCCAATAGTAGTTAAAGCTAGTGTATTAGTGCTGGTACTGTTTGTAACCTGTATTGCATATATACTAGTAGTTGATTTGGATCCAATAATATTGGCCCCAGAAACTACAAATGTATTGGTACCATTTCCTGTGAGAGTCAAACACGTACTTGTACCAGCAGAAACATTTGCATTTAATGTAAAGTTACCAGCATTTCTAAAAGTACCTCCATTGGAATTGATGCTATTAACAGTCACATTTTGATCAATATAAGCGGTAAAACCGTTGGAATACACATCATCTGATGCAGTTGGTTTGTTTCCATTAGGCCAAAGTGTGGCGGATGACCACAAGCCAGATGCAGATAATGAAACAAGCGCCATGTGTTACCCGTTATAGGCAGCTATTTGCTGTCCCACTGTCTCCGTTGTAGATGCATTTCTAAGCCTGTAACCTAAAGTACCAGACAGGCTTGTTGCAGTTAATGTGTTGTTATTTGTTTGCCATATTAAAGAAGGTGTTAGAGTCGCTGTACCAATGGTATTCCTCACTGGTACTCCGTAAGCAACAGCACTTACAGGTGGTAATGCCATGGTGCCTGTGGATGCATTATTGTTAAATGATACCCCTGACACCACGCTGCTAACAGGTGGTAATGTGTTGGATGCTGTATTGGTCAATAATGTTTTGTATCCATGTGATGTGGTATAAAACTTGATGGCATTGGTGTTTGTATTGATCAGGCGCACCGTTCCAAAAGCAGGACTGAGTCCAAGTGGTCCAAATTCTAATTCTTCCACTTGATTGATGCTGCCCTGCGCATTTCCATATATGCCATAAGAAATACCAGGTGCATTTATTGCAGACGATTCATATCCATAAGCATTTGATTTGGCCCGTTTCACGGTAAGTGTACCGGTACTGGCATTAAAAGCACCATGACAACTAAATCCTGTACCTCCAACGCTGGTTCCACTCACAGTAAGTGTGCCAGTACTGCTGTTTAGTACACCATAAGGACTACTGATCCCTGTGCCTCCACTCACATTTCCATATATGGTTATAGTACCTGCGACTTGATTCACCACAGCATGCCCGTTAGGCACACTACCCGCTATCACATCTCCATATATATTGCATGTTCCGGTACCGTTACTGGTAACAGCATATCCCGCATTCATCATGCCAGGTGCACCATAAACATTACCCGTTATGTTCACCACTGCGGTGGATCCTTGAAAATAAATTCCATTTCCAGCAGAATTGCTCCCTGCAATTTTTGAATCAGATGCATATACATTTCCGATAACATTAAGCGTGTTCGATCCGAATGTATAAATTCCGCATCCCTGGCCATTAACAGCACTGTATACATTTCCACTCACAGTAATGGTTCCAGTTCCTCCCGATCCTACACCCGGATTGTTACCCCCTATTGAATCTCCTCCATATACGTTGCCATTTACTCTGAGAGGTATGTTGCAACTATTCATGGTAATTCCCATATTATTATAGGAATTAGAATATCCATATCCGCCACATAGTGTGCAATTTAATGTAACCAAACTATTGGCAAGAGCAGTTCCGTTGGGAGAATAATTTACGGAAATTCCGTGAGCTGCGGTACCAACTGAGTTAATACCCCCTTGTACTGGACCTGTGTTTACTGTTAGATTGGTAGCAGACAATGCTGTATTAGTAACAGAAATTCCTGCACAATTTAAATTGGTACCACCAAATACAGCTCCATTATGTACCAACGTACCATATTCTAACCACACCCCGGTCCCAGCATTGCTAATAAACCCTCCGGATATTGTCCCATAAGTTGTTAAATTAGGATTGTAAGTTGTAGCATATGGTAAATATACCGCATAGGTACCTGCTGTTGTATCTGAACCTTTAAAGAACGTCCCTGACAAAGAGCAATTGGATCCTGTCACGTAAAGACAAGTGGTGGTTCCAGCATATACACTGGCATTAGTTGTTGTATTAGAATTCTGATAAAATCTTCCGCCTGCTACACCGCCAGTACCTTGAGAGGTGTTTAAACTTTTAACTGTTATATTTTGATCTATATAAACTGTTTTATTATTAGCATACACATCATCACTAGCAGCAGGTAGCACACCGCCAGTCCATGTACTGGAGCTAGACCAGTTACCGTTGTTTAATACATTGACTACTGCCATAAAATAATTTACTAATAAGTGTAAGAATATCTATTGTTCCATATAGCGTTTGTTATGGTGGCACTGCTTAATAATGTGCCTGCAGTACTAAAGTATAATCTTTTGATGGTCCAGACACTCTGACTGGTAGTTGATCCAGGCACTGCATAACCAATGTAATTGTAACTGTTTGGTTCCACAGCCACAATATCAAACTGCCTGGTAGTGCCTAGATAGGTAGCACTATTTGCTACCAAATTGGTGTAAGAATTTTCATATTTTCCACTGTTGGCACTAAATGCATTGTAAGTGTTATTCCAATTGGCTGAAAGTACAGGTATTTGACCCAAATTTACATCAGTTCCACTCAACAAGTATGCTGCACTGTTAGTAACCAGATTGGTGTAGGCATTTGCCCAAAATGCACTGTTTGCATTGGTTGTGGTATAATTGCTGTTCCAATTATTGCTATTGCCTCCTTTAGCGGTAATTGTACTGTTGCTACTAATGGCACCATTGACTGTTAATTTTTCTGCTGGTGCTGTAGTTCCAATGCCCACATTGCCTGCTGGTCCTAGTAACAGATTGTTGTTAGGATTTATTACAATGTCGCTGCTAGCCCCAAGGCTTAAGTTGCCATAAGAACTGCCAATGCTACCATCACCTGCAGGCCCATTCACATCCAAATTAAAATAAAGAGGGGCATATGCTCCAATACCTGCATTATTGGCCACTTGCATGCTGACAACAGAAATACTGCTATTGCTGCTAATGGCACCATTCACAGTCAATTCAGCACCAGGATAACTTTCATTGATACCAACAAATCCCCTGCCTCCAGGATTAGCATTGCCCACATGCAACACTTCAATGCCATCCCCATCATAGAAACTGGCCACATCATAAGGGCCGGCAGCTTGAAATACATACAATGCAGGCCCTGGGCCTGTATTATAAACACTCAGCGCGCTAGTTGTAGAAAAAATTGTATTTTTAAATGTGCTGGATCCAAGAGCAGTAAGATTGCCTTGTATAGTAACATTTTGACTGAATGTTGTGTTTTGATTGGTATAAGCAATGTTGCTCGGTATACCAGTGTATGCAGTTGTTTGTGTGGTGCTATCTGGAAAAAAGAGACTACCATCTGGGCCAAATGTCCATTGGCGCGAAACATCACCAGTATTAGTATATATACTAACAGTGGTGTTAGCACGCAATTCAGTAACGTCTAAAGCCATATACAATGCAGTAGTATCATCTGCTGTACTTGTTAAGTATGCTATATTGGGTCCTAAGCCCACAAGATCCAACTTACTATTGCTTGCTGTGACTATCGCCCCAGGTACATTTAATTGACCATCGCTGCTAAGCACCACCTGGTAGGAGCCACTAACCAATCTATCTGCAGGACCACCAACACCGCCGCCACTCAATGCAGATAGGCTAACTGTGTTACCACCACTGATAGAAAGATCTGCATTGCCTTCATTAAATGAAAGGGTTTGACTGCCTCCACCACCACCTGTACCAAAGTAGTTAGATATGTCTCTGCCTCCAGAAAGAATGTGACCATTTATATTAAGGTCACCATTCATGACCCCACCATTGGCATATTGCACAGCATTGGTACCACCTCCACCTGCATACTCTGACATTACAGCAGCTTTCTTAAAATATTTCTCAGCGTACTGTTCTATGAGCTTTTTAATTTCAGAAATCTTTTGAGGCTCTTTCTCCACTGCCACTTCATTGCTCAATTTGTCTAAAACGTCAACATAATCATTTTTGATATCTTGTACTTCTGGCTTGCTATCTTCTATTTCAGGTTCAGCATTCTCTAGCTCTTGAACAACAGGCGCAGTTGTTTCCACAGATACTATAGGGGTTGTATTTTTAGGTTTATCACTGGAAATTATATCTTTTAATTTGCTTAAAAAATCACCGAAATTGTCTTTTTCTTCAATAGTTTCTGATGCAACTTCAGTGGTTATTACTGCATTATCTGCAATAACTTCAAGTATTGCAGGTTGTTTTACTTCTACTATCTTTTGTTTTAGAACGTTAATGGCTGACAATAATGGGTCTTCTGCAGGCTCAACCACAATATTATCATCTATCTTCTTCATTAAAGCTTTGTGCTCTTTCTCTACTTTAATCTTCTCTGTGACAGACTGTAGAAATTTAAACAGAGGATCATCAGCCATAATATAATATTTAAACAATTAAACGTAGAATTCTATTTAAAGCTTGATTTAAATCATGTTTCTATTAATATATATCTATATGAACAAACTAATTGCTTCGTTAATTGTTAGTGCATCACTAGCTGGATTGGCCATGGCCGATACAGGTACTGCTTCCAATGATGATTTGTCCTGTGAACAGGTACTGTCTTGCATTGGTGATTTAGTGCTTGTAAGGCCTGTAGGAGCAGCTGTCACAGTTGCTAACTTCGGTATCTTTGCCGTTGCTTCACCTTTTGCTGCTATGGCTGATGCTACTGATGAAGTATTCAACACTCTGGTCACAGAGCCTGGTGAATACACCTTCAAGCGCGATTTAGGCGATTTTAGCAAATAATTTATTTAGCTAAATAGACCATGAAGCTCACAGTACCCACTGAGTTTAAACTTGCTGGGCATACTTATACTGTAGAACTTAAGAAAAATGTACTCGTTACTGATGGGGAGTATGGTTCTTTGAATGAAATAACGCATGTAATGCAGCTTCAACCACCTAATCCTGTGCCTGTTTCCAGAGTAGAATGTACATTTTTACATGAATTGCTTCACGCTATTTTCTTTGAGTTAGGTGAAGCAGAATTAGATAAAAACGAAAGACTTATCAATAGCATATCTGGCTTACTTCACCAAGCGCTAACCACGTCTCATGGTGATGTATTAAAAGGTAAACCGTGACGCCTCAAAGGTAACAGTTCCAATCTGTTGCCTTTGTTTTTGCATTAAAAAATCGGTTTTCTGTATGATGTTCATAAATAATTAGGTGCGCATTGTACCTAATTATAGAGATTTAGCAAGACAGAAAAGAATCAGTACACAAAACAGACTTTCGTACCTTTCTATTTTAAATACAGGTTCTCCTGTTACAGCTGATACTGTACCTGAACCTACTACCATACCCACTCCTACTATTACACCCACTCCTACTATTACATCTACACCCACCATTACACCCACACCCACCATTACACCCACACCAACTCCAACAGCTACACCTACAAGAACTGCCACACCCACACCCACACCCACCATTACACCCACACCCACTTCTACGCCCACACCCACACCCACTTCTACGCCCACACCCACACCCACTTCTACACCCACACCCACACCCACGATAGCTTTTAGATTTTCATCTTTTGCAGATTTAAAAACAAATAGTCAACCACAGCAAATTAACAATCAAGTTGTTTATCTTCAAGGGTACTATGCACCAGGTGATGGCGGTGAAGGTAATTTTATCTTTGATAGTACATCTCTATCTGCAGATGATGCTGGTGCTATTGTAAGACCTAATAACATTAACTCAAATAATCCAGGCAGATGGGCCAGACAACTAAATGGCAATGCTGCTACACCTGAAATGTGGGGAGCAAGAGGAGATGGCATAACAAATGATCAACCTGCTATTCAGCGAGCCATAAGATATACAGAGCTAAATGCTCCATATAAACTTTTATTTGATTGTAAAACATACTTATTAACATCTTATCCTATGGTACAAAGTGATCCATTTGGTACTCCCATAATGCCCGATAAATATTGGCAAAACGGTTTCTGGAAAAATTATGCTAAACTAGATCACTTAATGATTGGATATTATCCAAACCCAGACAATAATAGCCCCAGTTGCTTGAATGACAGTGTTTCTGCTAACATTGAATTAATAGGCACAAGAAGTGGCTCTCAAGTAACTACACTGAGTGCTGATTGTACATTTTGTTACACCAAACCAACTCCTGCAGGCGAATTTCCTTATGCTAATGATTATAGGGATGTTTACGCATTAAATTGTTCTCATATAATAGGTTTTTGTAGAAATCTAAGTGCTGTAAAAATGAAGGATTTTGATTTGATTCCTTTTGCTCTCTCTACATTTCCACCTTATCCTAGTGCGAGTTTTAACAATGATGCTACCCCTTATGGAGGTATAGTTAAGAGAGGCAATATGTGTACCGAACAAGGGTTTTTCCCGAATTTATATTCTGCAGAAGAAACAAAAATACCTTTTAGAACTGAAAGTGTTTATTTATCTGGTGTTAGAATATTTAACGCTAGTAGAAGTCTTACAATAGGGGAAGGAGCAAGTCTTCCTCATACAGGTACCAAGAAGATGGAAGTGTATAAATGTGAATTCTTGCATCCAAATGAAATGTTGAATTCTGTAACTCAAGGAGGTCAAGAAACATTATTCGAGCCAGGAGCGAGCTTATTATTATTTGATTCTATAACTGCAGAAGGCATTTCTAATACCGTATATCAATTTGACAGTAATCGCCAACATTTGCTGCGAGGCGAAGACGGGTTTTTAACGTGGCAAGGTGTTAGCGCTGTCTTTACAAACTGCCACTTCAATAGATATACAATTGAAACCATTGTAGCTGGTTACTCGCAGTACGGATTACGAGGAGAAAGATTAACCATTCCAAGAATAGGTGAACAGGTAACAGTGAGTTTTGATGTTGGACCCTGGCATGAAAACTATATCCCCGATCAAACCAGAGGATTTTACACATGGTTAGATACTGTCACAGGACAAATTTTACCAAAAGGAAAAATAGCATGGGTTGCAATATATAGCCTTGGTGGCGGCGGTGGAGGGTTTTATGGTGGTAATTATACCATTAATCAGTATATAGCTGAAAGTATAGGTATGAATAATACTTTGAGTGCTGTAATGACAAGGCTCAGCGGAGGATTAACAAATACTGGTAATGATTATGTGAAATCTTTAAATAAAGAGCTTAATGCACGCACAGGTGACACGTTTAACGGAGTATGGGTGTACCCTTATATCAAAGGCGATACAAATTGGGTTCCATCGTATACAAAAATAATTGATTGTAGGTTTAACCGAGGAGCAAGCTATGTTAACCCCCTGCTACAAGATGCATATACAAATTGCATAATAAGTCATGATCCTGCTTGTAACATGGTGGGAACAGGAAATTATTATATTTCTGGCTGTTTATTTGACCAGTGTAAGAACCCGATTGTAGAAGAGATAAATTTTGGCTATTTTGATAGCAAGGGAGTAATAGAAAAAAATACATTTAATTTTATTGCTCTCACTGCAGTGAGCGGCATTCAGACAAGTTATTCCATGCCTCTCTTGTTCGACTCGTGCTTTAATAATACCATGTTCAGAAACAATAGTGCTTTTGGTCCTTTTGATCTGGATGGCAATCCAATAAATTATTTGCCAGAAAGATTTCATCAGATATATTACAACAGCAGTGACACATGGCCTTTTGACTACCTACCATATATTGACCAAATTAATCCACCTTATTTACAGCACACATTTTCAACACAATCATATAATTCGTTTTACATTGACAACACAATAACAATATATGCTCCGCTGTGTGCAGATATTTTCAGATATTATAATCTGTGGGGATGCAATACTTGGAAAAAGCCAATAGATGTGGATACCACACAACAAACGAACAATTGTGATCCTTCATATGCATACTACGCGACTTTTTATAATACTATAACAGGAAATATAATAAAACTTATATTTGTATCTCTTGCAGATCTAAGGATAGGCAGCCAATCACAACAAGTAAACGGTAGAGTTGTTTATCTTCAAGGATACTATGCACCAGGTGATGGCGGTGAAGGTAATTTTATCTTTGATAGTACATCTCTATCTGTAGATGATGGTGGTGCTGTTATTAAACCAAACAATATTAACTCAAATAATCCAGGCAGATGGATCAGACAGTTTAGCGGTAATGCTAGTGTAGAAATGTGGGGTGCTAAAGGTGATGGTATTGTAGATGATGCACCGGCCATAGCTAGAGCGGTAGACTTTGCTAGTCTTAATGGAAATCTGGTAAACAATACTGTAAGCTTTAGCTCTAAAACATACTATCTCTCAACATGTGATACTAAGGGACAACAGGTTAACGGAAGTAATGATTTTTATGTATCACCATATATTTGCATAGGATACTACCCTAGTAGTAACTATAAATTTAAAATAAATTTGATAGGCACAGGTAATACAACTTTATGCGCAACTAACGTTTATGGTAAAACGCAAAATGGATGGGATAAAGTAACTTGGGAAGATGGTATTACTACTATAGTAGGCTCTCGAATGTTTATTAGCTTAAGAGATAGTGTTACTGGATGTTTGATCAAAGGTATAACATTCTTCGGTGATGACTACCCGACCACCGGTGATGCAAGTCTTTACATTAACAACATGGGCGAGCTTTCTTCTTATCCTAATGGTAAACAATATTGTGAAGGTATTACTGGAGGCATTGAAATAGGCTCTAATAAAGGTACAGGATGGTGGGGCGAAGTGCCTCTATCTAGCTCAAGAGAGTTTGTACATATTCACGATTGTGATTTTATTAATGTGCACGATAGAGCGATAAATTGTTCAAGCGCAGTTGCTCCTGGTTCTGGTACTCAACTAGTTACTGTAACCGGTTGTCAATTTTTATATCCTAAAGGGGCTAACAATAAAGATATAAGAGGTGGTAATCAATCAACTCGTTTTACATCAGATACAAGAAAATTAATATTTTCTGATAATTATGCAGAAGGTACTTCAAAAATACCTTCCAACTGTCCTACAGGATATCCAGTTGATGGTATAATTATGGGAGCTGCACTAGACACCATAGTTAGTAATAATACATTTGAAAGATTTGGAGTTGAAACATTATATTTAAATAGTGAATCTCCTTCATATTGGCTTGAGGAACACCCTACTAACAATAGAATGCCAGCTGTTGGAGGTTCAACTATTCTTCAAATTAATGTACCTAGAGGCATAGATTACTCTATGTTTTGCTCTGCAACAGCAAGCATCCTTACCCCTGGAAGCTATTGGTCAGCAGGTTATTCGGATTACTATACAGGAGGAATTTATCTAATAAATTCAATTTATGGTACAAGACCTGATTTTTATTTAAATGTAACGCGCGTGAGCGGTGCTAATTTTGGAGATGAATTTATGGTCAGCAGAGATGCTCCTGTAGGGAGATCTCTTGCCGGTAAAAAAATAAATTTATTTAACTTTACTAAACTTTATAAACAAAATAATAAAATAATCGACAATGTATTTACTCTGGGGTATGCAGCTTCTGCAACCCCAGTATATAGAATTCCCTGGCCTAATGGTGAGCAGATATTTCCAAACAAATATGCACATGATCCGTGTTTGCGGACAGATGGATTTCAAAATTACTTAAGCGGCAATATAATGACAAACATCTATATAGCATGGGATAATAGAAACCCGGGGGCTACAACCATTATTGAAAATAATAAATTTTATAGACACAATGTTATTCCTCGCTTAGCTGGTCCATCCGATAAGTCTCCTTATTGGACTATTTCTTGTTTTAATCCAAGCGATGGTTTTGGTATGTCAATAAGCATGTCTGGTGCAGTTATAAAAAATAATGAGTTTTATTATTGGAAAAATACAGATGGAAGTAATGCTACAGCAGTAGCTTCAGCTTTTCCTATAGTTTATTATAATTGTGGTGATTTTTATCTGGGTAGCGCAAATCAATTAGCTGCTGATCCTTATCCTCAGTGTCCAAATTATTCCTGTATAAGATTTGTTGGAGTAGAGCTAAATTACGCTGTTCCAATATCTATTCCTCAATCATTTTATAATAATTCTTTTTATTGTTCTATACCACTATCTGCTCATTTAATTCAACCTGCATATCAAGCTGGAGGTATAGATGCAAACAAGACTGTATATAATAATAATATAATAGTTAATCCAACCCCAACACCAACTTCTACACCCACACCCACTGCAACTCCTACACCCACACCCACACCCACACCCACACCCACACCCACACCCACTCCAACCATTACACCCACACCCACACCAACTCTTTTTGTAGGTTCTATTTTTAATTTAATATCATAAATATTCTTACATGAAAAAAATATACATTATAACATGTGACAGTGAGGAGAAAATTGATCAAATTATAAATCAATTGATTACTCCTGGTGTTGCTCCTGCAGGTACAGAAAACACTGAGCTGCTTGATTTTACAGACATACATGATTACATGCCATATTCAAATTTTTCAATTCAAGTGGAAATGACATCTGAAGCAGCAGATGCACTAAGGCAACATCCATTAGTTTTTAGTGTAGAAGAAAAATCTTATTTACTAGCAAAATTGCATTACATGGGTCAAAACAGAACTCTTACACCAGTATATAGCTCCTTGGATAATTACAAACATGACAATTGGGGATTAGCACGATGTGCTAGCTTGTCGGGATTACTTCCTTTTAATACTAATTTTACACACACAAGAACAGGATCTGGTGTAGATGTGGTAATTATTGATTCTGGCATAAAATCTGACCATCCAGAATGGAGAGACAGCAATGGCAATTCCAGATTGCAACAAATTAACTGGACCTTGTATAACCCTGTGACTGCTAGCAGAACGTTGAATGTCTCTGTGGGAAGCCCCATGGTGTACTATATAAATGGTGTTGCACAGGATACAGTATATGTGGCTACAGACAAAGTGCAGCCCACCACACAAAGAAGAACCACAGTATATAATTTTGTACTAGACAGCTCCACTGCATCTCACCCATTTTTCATAGGTTCAGCAGTGAACGTTCCTTTTAATACTAACAGAGTGTCCAACAATGGTGGCACAACTGGTACTGTTTCATTAACTGTATTTCCCCTCAACAATGCGTTGTCTGTTGGTCAATCCGCCATGTATTATTGGTGTGGTGTGCATGCTGGCATGGGGGGTGTAATCACCAGAACCGGTTACAATACCCAAGCTGATGATCAATATTTTTACAGTGATGTAGATGGTCATGGAACCCACTGCACTGGGACTGTGGCAGGTTCTTCATTTGGTTGGGCCACAGATGCAAACATATACAGCATGCATTTGAATTTTTCTGATTCATATGGGTTTGGAGCTGATGAAACTGGCATCATAGAAGCATATGGATTGCTGTTAAACTGGCACAACACAAAAATGCAATCTGTTGTTTTATCTAGCAGACCCACAGTCACAAACCACAGCTATGGGTGGATCGTTGGCACTATATATTCTGCAGTTAATCTGCAAGTCAAAGCATTAACTGATGCAAAAGTGCATTTTGTGCATTCTGCAGGCAATAACATAGCAATGATAACTGTGCCTTCTGACCCTCTGTACAACACCATAAGACATGGGTACTATTGCAGAGAACCTTCACCATGTTACCCTGTTACACAATGGACTGTGCAAACCAACAACCCTGTCATATGTGTGGGTGCCACAGGATCATTATCAGTCAACAGAAGCTTAGCAGGTCCACCATACTATTTTGCAGCTCTTAACAATGAAACTTTGAAAGCAGAATATTCCAATTATGGCAAAGGAGTTAGCATTTATGCACCAGGCACATACATAAACAGTTCATTGCCCACCACATCGCTTGCCACATACTTGAATGGAGCATTGGGTGCATATGGATGCGGCAAGTACAGCGGCACTTCCATGGCTGGTCCTCAAGTGGCAGGCATTCTGGCCACCATGCTACAAGACATGCCACACATAACACCATTGAGCGCCAAGCAGCGGCTCATTGACTTCAGCTATCTAGGGTCCATAAGTGGGTCTGACATATTGCAACCATATTATGACACCAATGCATATTCACTGAGTGGTGGTGCAAATGCTGTGATATCTCAGTACCCTCCCAATAAGATCATAGTGCCTCAAACAGCTTTTAATTTTTTAACATTTAATGGATTGAATTATAGCAACAGCACTGCAACTGTAAGGTTGAGCAACATCATATTGGATTCCACAGTGACTGCTGTCAATTCATCTGGTAACATGTCATACAGTAATTCATTCAGATTTTCATCTTTTGCAGATTTAAAAACAAATAGCCAATCACAGCAAGTAAACGGTAGAGTTGTTTATCTTCAAGGATACTATGCACCAGGTGATGTCGGTGAAGGTAATTTTATCTTTGATAGTACATCTCTATCTGCAGATGATGCTGGTGCTATTGTAAGACCTAATAACATTAACTCAAATAGTCCGGGCAGATGGATCAGGCAATTTAATAATGATGCAAAACCAGAGATGTGGGGTGCTAAAGGTGATGGTACAACTGACGATCAACCAGCTATTCAAAGAGCTATTAGATTTGTTGAATTGACACCACCCTACAAACTTTATTTTGATTGTAAGACATATGTTATATCTGCTTATCCTCTAAACGAGTCATTTGTAACTACTCCTAAGTATTGGCAAAACGGTGTCTGGTCTAATTTTACAAAACTTGATCATCTTATGGTAGGTTACTACCCAAATATTGACCCCGCTAACCCTAGTTGCCTTAATGATACTGTATCTGCAAATATTGAACTTATAGGCAAGAGAACAGGAAATAGTGTTACAACTCTCAGTGCGGATTGTACTTACTGTTTTCTTCCTATTAATGATCCAGTGAATTTCCCTTACAGTAATGTATGGGGCGATGTGTATGGTTTAAATTGTTCACATATCATAGGCTTTTGCAGAAACTTGAGCAGTATAAAAATGACAGACTTTGCTTTAATTCCTTTTGCTCTATCAACTTTCCCTCCTGGTGCAAGAACTGACGCTTCTACACCTTATAGTATAATAACAAAGCGCGGCAATATGAGTGTAACACAAGGATTTGGACCAAACAAATATACATGTCAAGAAACTGTTACACCTTTCAAAACAGAATTAATGTATTTATCTGGCGTTACATTTATAAATGGCAGTAGATCTCTTACCACAGGAGAAGGTGCATTTAAACCTGGTAGTGGTATTAAGAAAATAGAAGTATATAAATGTCAATTCTTACATCCTATAGAATTACAAAACTATATTACATATATGGGACAAGAAACAAATTTTGAACCAGGGGCAGGCCTAACTATATTTGATAGCTGTACTGCAGAAGGCATCTCTAAAACAATATTTGAAAATGCTGCTGCTGGAAAGCAATTACTTGGAGAAGATGGCTTCTTGAACAACCAAGGGGTAAGTGCAATTATACAAAATTGCATATTTAACCGCTATACAATTGAAACACTTATTGCTGGTTATTCTATACCTGGCTATTATAGCGGTTATGAAGGACAACGCATATCAATACCTCCCATAGGTGGGCAGATTGTATTTCCTATAGCTATAGAACAAGCATATTATAGCAAAGACTTTGCTGATTCTCTTGTTCATACCCTTACAACTTTAAATCCTGTTGGGAGTAAGATGAATTTGAGATTGCCTCAAGATCAAAAAGGTGATCAGTATGGTGGCAATTATGTTGTAGATCGCTATCAGAGAGGGGGCACTATATATTCTAATTCTCTTTCAACTTATGTCACTAGAATAAGCGCAGGATTAACACAGAACAATACCCGTCAAGTAAAAAAATTCAATATAGAACTAAACTCTTTTATAGGTCAGACCTTTGCTAATACTTTTCTTTTCCCTCAAGTTGTAACTCCATCTTATTGTGAGGTTAAAGACTCTACATTCTCTGGAGGTTTAGCCTATGTTAACCCGGTAACAAACCAGATTGTAATGGGTCACGACCCTGCATGTAATTTTGTAGGTACAGGTAACTTTTATGTGTCTGGGTGTTTATTTGACAGATGCCAAGGGCCTATTGTGGAAGAATATAATTATACGTATTGGGATAGTAGGAGTGTAATAGAAAATAATAGATTTAATATGTTGCCTCTAACAGCTCTAAGTGGTGTACAGACATCCAAATATATAAACTTTATTATAAACAGTACATTTTACGGATCAGTCTTTAGAAACAACAGTGCTTATGGTCCATACAGTGTATGGGGAACCACAGGTCAAACAATAACATATTTACCCAGTAGCTATCATCAAATTTATTATAATAGTGTAGATTATTTCCCTTATGATTTTTTTGATAACAATCCATTTAACAAGTTACCCCCATATCAAAGTTGTTTTTTTACAAATTATTTTCAATATGAGGGGCAGTTCACTGATAACATTATAACTTTATACACGCCTCTTTGTAGTGATATATACAAGTATGGCAGTATTGGTGGTTGTAATAATTGGAAATTCCAAATTATGAATGCTGATACAACACAACAGACAGACTTGTGTACCCCACCTGAGACTTATAATTATGTTATTACTGGTAACAGAATCGCTGTTTAATTATAGCATGTGCTCAAAAGCAGCTTTTGCCAGATTGATTACGTTCATTGCTTCAGAAGGAGCATATTTCTTTTGATGTAAGAGATAATCCCAAATGTACAATGCATCAGAGTGCATGCCAGATTGAGCTTGTTTTTCTTCTTCTTCTGATTCTTTCTTTTTTAAAGCAATTGAATCTTCAATGGTTTTGCGTTTATTGGCAATATAATTTGCAGCTTTTTTATCAGCAGCAGTGACTTGAGCACCATCATGAGCGGGATCTTCTGTCTTAGCAATTACTGCTGCATCTGTCTCTACTGCTTCAGTTATGGTTTTAACAGGCTCAAAACGCTTAGAATAAGCTGCAAACATGTTTGCATTATCTTTACTGTACGGCATAATAATATTTATGCTAAAATATTAAATATTATTGTGAGTAATAAGAAAAAAGTTAATCGATTAACGTTTTCTGAGTGCAAAGAAATACTAGAAAAACTTAATAATCAGAAGAATAGCAAGTATTATAATGATGTGTTGCAAAGATTTGAAGTGCTTTTGCCTAAAACAAAGCCACATACATCAAAGAAAAACGATTGATTATAATAAAAGTTCAATTATATTAATTGAATGAGCTTGGAAGTACAATCAGGTAACATGCCTATAACAACTGATCCTACTACTGTTTATTTTGATGCTCGTGATGAAAAGATTGCTGCTCTAGATTTGAGATTAGCATCTTTAGAAGAAGATTTTACTAAACTAACAGCCTTTGTTAATAGCATTGCAAACAAATGATTACAGTAGCTTTTTTAATTATTTTTGCCTCTAGCTCAATTGGAGCTGTTTATACATTTAAAAATTTAAAAAAGAAGCGCAAGACTCGTTCTGCTCGAATACGATAGGGGGCCTTTGCCTCCGTCGTCTAACTGGTTAAGACCCTACTCTTATAAAGTAGTCGCTCTAGATTTGGGCAAAATGCGGGTTCGAACCCCGCCGGAGGTATAAAGAAAATACATTGACTTGTTTGGTATTTCTGTTATATTTAAATTATGAAGGTAACAATTGTAAATGGATCCTTGGGTGGCCGCACAGGCAACACCAACAATCTCATACAAAAAGTTAAAAAGATTATCGTTAAACGAGATCCAGAATCAAAGGTTTCTATTATTCATTTGTCTCCAACATTTGATTGGATCAAAGTACGACGGGCTATTAAAGCTTCAGATGCATTGATATTTTGTACCGGTACATATTGGGATTCTTGGGGTTCACCCATGCAACAATTGTTTGAGAAGATGACACAAATTGAAGGCAAGAAACACTTGCTTGGCAAACCCGCAGGAGCCATTGTGACCATGCACTCTGTAGGAGGCAAAGAGGTGTGCTCCAGAATTTTAGGAAATTTAGTTGGCCTGGGTTGCATGATACCACCATTTACCGGCTTTGCATATGCATATTCAGATCATGTTGCTCATAAATCACGAACAACAGGAAAGAAGCTACTAGATGATGTGTGGCATATTGATGATCTTGAAGCATTTATTCATAATTTGTTTGAGGCGCATTTGGGTACAAAGAATTGGAAGGTGTGGGATTATTTGGATACGCAAGCCCTTGATCCTGCATATGTTTGGCTAAAGTAGTTGCACTATTTTCAGGTTCATTTATATTACAGTTATGTTGAACATTATTAACTTTGTTGAAAAATATATTCTCACTTTTGAGAATTTTGTAGCTCTGTGTATCTATATCCTGATGCTTGTGTATATGAAGACGGATACAGATTTGCAGAAGCTCAAGAGTCAAGCTATTTATCATGGCTACGCCAAGTATGATGAATTCAAGGGTAATTGGCGTTGGATTACAGAAGAAGATCTGCATCTACAATAATTATATGTCGAGATTTATTTTAGGTTTCTTTTTGGCTATTGCAATGTTAAACCCCAAAACTACAGTGCATATTGTAGCCAAAGTAGTCAACACATGCAATGATATTGTATCCAGATTTTCTTATGATACAAAAGAGAAACAAAAATAATTATTTCTCTACTCTAATACCTTTAAGATAAGCATCAGGTGACAATTTAGGCCCAACATACCCCAATTGAGTACGAGTCTTAGTCTTGATATCTGTGCCGTAAATAGCCCACCCGCCGCAAGGTAATTGCTTTGCAGTTAAATCTTTATTTTCTTGTTCGTTTGACATGTGTTTATAATATATTATGCATTGCAGGGTTCCACTTTTTTATTGAACTTTTTAATGCAATCATTTAGTATATATAAAGTATGAAAAAATTCATTTGTTTGCTGCCATTGGTTTTAATGGGATGCGCCAGTGTTAATAGCCATAATAATTATGGCTTTAATCCTGGTCCAGGCATGCAAGAGGATTCGCAAGATAGATACAATACCAAATATAACATGATGGACAGTCTTGATGGCAGGAAAGATCCCAATGCCAATGTTAAAGCTTGGGGCGCTACATACTAATGAGCAAAATTATCCCTATTACTAAAGAAGAAAAGAAAAAAATTTTTAATTTTGCTAGTAGAGTTATAAAAGATGCAGAAGAGAATGCAAGTTCCAGATGGAAGTTAAACAGAAGATATTCAATTTATTCCATGTGCATTGGTACTGTGGGCGAATATGGTTATGGTAAAATGACAGGGCAGAAAGTGAATTTAACTGTTAAAAGCAAAGGTGATAGAGGAATTGACTTTCCAGATGGCGCTCAAGTAAAAACTGTTACATACAATGGTTCAGATAAAGAGCTCAAAGTATCTAATCTTTCTTCTCCTAAAAAACCCAAGAAATATGTTCTAGCTTATTATGATAAAAGTAATAAGAGTGATTATGTTGTTATGATTGGTGAAATTTCTTATGAAAATTTTTTAAATAAAAAGAAAATAAAATATTATAATGGTAAGCCTACTTACATTGTAGATGAAAGAGATTTGGATAAACATTACACATAATGAATAATTTAAATAATAAACAGAGGCAAATATTAGAACTGCTCAAGGATTATAGTGGTCCAGAGTTAGACCAATTCATGTCAACACCGAATAAATACTTCAGAGGCAGAACACCACTTGAAATGTTGCTTAATGAAGAATATACTTATTTTTATCAATTCATTAATAAGCCCCATGAAACTTTGTAAAAAGAGAACATGTTCTTATGCTGGTGTGGGGGGCACGCCTACTACTTATGATTATGTCTTAGAAAATGATGTGTATAATTTTCATGGGGAAGAATTTGTCAATAAATGGAAAGAGTATATTTCTAAAAAGCCATATATAGCTCAAGATGGAGAGCAGCGTTATTATTATTATGACTACAAAGAATGCGTGATCAAAACTAATTGCTGGTTTGTCAAGTGAGTGACATAGGTAGAATTCTACTAGAGAAAGGTCTAGCTAAAGCGAGAAACAAACGCTTTACTCATAAGCAATATGAGAAACAATTAAAAATGCACCACTGGCAGAAAGAGGGAGACAGAATGTATATGCTAAGAGATTACAAGACATTCTTCTTGGTAATTGTTCTGAATAAAGAAGATATGTATGAATGCAGTTTCTCTGGAGATAAAATGTCCAGGTTTTCTGAGTTAGTAAACAAGTCATTTTCAGATGTTTACAGCAATTTAAAGGACGCAAAAAACAATTTAATTGAATTTATGGATATGTATATTGCAAAGATTTCACAAGAGAATCAGGTTAATGTGCAACAGTATATAGAGAATTGGAAAAAAAGAAGTTGACTCATGTCCAATTTCATACATAATAGAGGAATGAAGAGCAACATTAACGCCCCCAAGGCGAATAAGACCCCGGTCTTGACCTGCATTGTCAGTGGCAAGAACCGGAATACCAATCAG
>Ga0136644_10000950_pt1 | contig 23123 bp, 14 predicted proteins | sample C_130820_EF_Meta_FD_94780 | JGI IMG/M metagenome (GOLD analysis project Ga0136644, IMG submission 94780) | Freshwater microbial communities from Lake Croche, Canada to study carbon cycling - C_130820_EF_MetaG (v2) (version 2) | ecosystem: Environmental > Aquatic > Freshwater > Lake | place...
GGCGCGATGGAGACACTGGTCAACCGCGCGGTGGCGCAGATGGGGCATCTCGATTTCGTGATCCATTCGATTGCATGGGCGCCGCTCGAGGATTTGCACGGCAGGGTGATCGACAGTTCCAGCGTGGGTTTTGCCCGCGCCATGGAAGTGTCATGCCATTCCTTCGCAACGCTGGCCCATCTGTGCGCGCCCCATATGCCGGAGGGCGGCGCGATGGTGACCATGACCTATCTGGGAGCGGACGAGGCCGTGCCGCATTACGGTTTGATGGGTCCGGTCAAAGCCGCACTACAGTCGCTAGTGCGCTACATGGCGGTGGAACTCGGCCCGCAGAATATCCGTGTCCATGCCGTCTCCCCCGGCCCGATCCTGACGCGCGCCGCCTCCGGCATTGCGGATTTCGATGATCTTATGCGCCACGCGGTCGAAAAATCACCGCTGGGCCGTCTGGTCCAACTGGAAGAAATTGCCCGCTTGTGCAATTTCCTGATTTCGGATGCCGCATCGGGCATGACCGGACAAACCCTGTTTGTCGATGCGGGCTGCCACGCTGTCGCCTGACCCGCATAGTCTGCGCCGCGATCCCCCTTGTGACTGAAGATCATGGACCCGAACCGATGAATGCTCCGCTTGACCAAGACCTGATCGAAAACATCACCTTTGATGAATTGCAGATCGGGCAGTCAGATATGATGTCGCGCATGTTGACCATTGCCGATATCCAGGCCTTTGCGGCGGTGTCGGGCGACACCAATCCGGCCCATCTCGACCCCGACTATGCCAATAATACGGTATTCCACGGGGTGATTGCCCATGGCATGTGGTCGGCAGCGATGATTTCGGCTTTGCTGGGCACCCATTTCCCCGGACCGGGCACCATCTATCTGCATCAGGAACTGCATTTCTCGCGTCCGGTGCGGATCGGCGACACACTGACCGTCACAGCCACTGTTCTGAGCAAGGACGAGGCCAAGAAGAAGGTCGATCTCGATTGCGAGGTCTATAATCAGCATGCCGAGCGGGTTTTGCATGGCACGGCCAGTATTCTGGCTCCCACGCAAAAGATCAAACGTCCGCGCAGCTATGCCCCGCATATCCAGCTGTTCAACCCCGAAGCACGCTTCAAATCCCTGCTGGCCAAAGGCGAGGGGCTGGAGGCGGTGCGCTGCGCGGTTGTTCATCCATGCGATGCGGAATCGCTGCAAGGCGCGATCGATTCCTTTCGCCACGGCCTGATCATTCCGGTGCTGATTGGCCCCAAGGCCAAGATCGAGAAGACCGCCAGAGAGGCCAATCTCGATACTGCCGGATTCGAACTGGTCGACGTCCCCCACAGCCATGCCGCCGCCGACAAAGCCGCCGATATGGCAGCGGCGTGCGAAGTCGAATTGCTGATGAAGGGCAGTCTGCATACCGATGAATTGCTCCATGCTGTGCTGGCCCGTCCGGCCCTGCGGACCGGGCGGCGCATGTCGCATATTTTCCGGTTCGATGTGCCGATGTATCCCAAGCCTTTGATGGTCACCGATGCCGCGCTCAACATCCGTCCGACTTTGACCGAGAAGCTCGACATCATCCACAATGCCATCGATCTGGCCCATATTCTGGGCATCCCCAACCCCAAAGTGGCCATTCTATCGGCGGTTGAAACGGTCAACCCCGACCTGCCCTCCACCATTGATGCCGCCGCCTTGTGCAAGATGGCCGATCGCGGCCAGTTGAAAGGCGGGATCGTCGACGGACCGCTGGCGTTCGACAATGCCATTTCCGCCCATGCCGCCCAGATCAAGGGCATTGTTTCGCCGGTGGCCGGTGATGCCGACATCCTGATGGTGCCCGATCTGGAGTCAGGCAATATGCTGGCCAAACAGCTTGAATATCTGGCGGGGGCCACAGGGTCCGGTCTGGTGCTGGGGGCACGGGTTCCGATTGCGCTGACCAGCCGCGCCGATGGCCCGACCACGCGTGTGGCTTCGGCCTTGCTGGGTCTGTTGGCCGCCCATACGGCACGCCAGAAGGCCAAAAAATCCCTGTAACTCAGGACGTCCAAAATGTCTCTTCTTGCGGTGAATGCCGGTTCCTCCTCATTGAAATTCTCGCTCTATCCGCTGGCAGGCAAGACCGTCGGCCCGGCGCTCCTGACAGGGCAATTCCAGGGGCTGGAGCCGCATGGCACACCCCAGATGAGCTGGCAGGCGAACGGCAAAACCACCACCGACAGGCTGGGCGAAAGCGCCGACCCGTTCGACGAGGCACTGGCCCGTTTGCGTGCCTTATTGTCAGGCATGGCAAGTCTGCCGCCCTTGCGCGGCATTGCCCATCGTGTCGTGCATGGCGGAAGCCTGTATCGCAGCAGTCTCGTAGTCGATACACAGGTTCTGGCGCAGCTTGAAACACTCAATTCCCTGGCCCCGCTGCATCAACCCCACAATCTCGCCGGCATCCGCGCCTTCGCGCAGGCCTTTCCGGCTTTGCCGCAAATCGCCTGTTTCGATACGGCCTATCATGCCAGCGTCTCCCCCAAGGATTACGAATTTGCCCTGCCGCAAAGCCTGACAGCCTCGGGCGTGCGCCGTTACGGTTTTCACGGCCTGTCCTATCAATTCATCATGGGCCAGCTCATGGCCCATAGCCCGAACGCCAAAGGGCGGGTCTTGATGGCGCATCTGGGCAATGGCGCCAGCCTGTGCGGGGCGTTGAACGGCTTGAGTCAAGCCACCACCATGGGTTTTTCGGCGCTTGACGGGCTGATCATGGGCACGCGCAGCGGATCCATCGATGCCGGCGTCCTGCTCTATCTGCTCGAACAGGGCTGGACGCATGACCGCTTGCAAAACCTGCTCTACAAGGAGTCCGGCCTGCTCGGCATTTCCGGCCTGTCGGCCGACATGCGCAAATTGCGCCAGAACGACAGCCCGCATGCAAGCCATGCCATCGAGTTGTTCACCCACCGGATCGTGCGGGAAGCCGGCGCCATGACCGGCTGCCTGCAGGGGCTCGACGTGATCGCTTTCAGTGGCGGCATCGGCGAGCATGATGCGCAACTGCGCCAAGATGTCTGCACGGCTCTGAACTGGCTCGGACTGGACATCGACGCCGGTCTCAATGCCCAGGCCGTGGGTGATCAGGTTCTGGCCATCCACGCGCCGACCAGCCGGATCGAGGTCTGGGTCATCCCGACCGACGAGGGCTTTGTTGCCGCCTCGGAGGCCGCCAGCCTGCTCCTGTAAGGCGTCCTAGTTTTTCGGGGTCAGGGTCTGTTCCATATCGCTGGCCAGCCGAGCCATGACACGCGACTTCTCGTGGACCGACAGCCGGCCGATCTGGTCGAGCAGTTTTTCGAAATCGCCCAGGGGCATGGCCGCATGGGCAGTGTCGATGGTGGCCAGATCGAACGGCACCTCGGGTCTGTTCGGCACTTGGGCGGAGCGCTCGGATCGGAGATCGGCCATCTCGGCTTCGGCACGTTTGAACGCCTCCACCTCGGACTGTTCCATGTCCTTTTCCTGCAGCCTGCCAAGGCCCAGTTCATGCGCCTTGATTTTCAACTCGACCTTTTCACGGTCGGACAGATTGCCATCAACAACCTTGGCATCCACCAGAGTTTTGAATGTCGTGGCCCGTTCGCGCATTTTCTCGGAAAAGCCGGATGCCAGAATACCGGTCGGCAGGGCCACCAGACCGAGGCCGACCAGCGAGATGATCATGGTCATGAACTGACCCAACGGTGTCACCGGATAGATATCGCCATAGCCAACGCTCAACAAAGTGATCATCGCCCAATAGGTCGCCTCGGGAATCGAGCTGAATTTTTCCGGCTGTGCCGCGTGCTCGACCAGATAGACGATGCTGGCCGAAAAGATGGTCACCACCACCGTGATGAACAAAGCCGCACTCAACGCGGGCATCTGCTCCTCGAACACTTCCGACAGCGTCGACATGGCCGAGGAATAGCGGGTGAATTTCAACAGTCGCAGCAGGCGGATCACCCGCAGGAAGCGTAAATCGATCTGGACCATGAAGGTCAGATAGAACGGCAGAATGGCAATCAGATCCACCAGCGCCGAGGGGCTGACCATGAAGCGCAGGCGGCCGAGGACCGGCTCTTCGTAATCGGGGTTCTCCACGCAGCAGTAAATGCGGAACAGATATTCAATACTGAAGATCGCCACCGTGATCATATCGAAAATACGGAATTCCTGTGCAAGAACATCATGCACATCGCTGACACTTTCCAGCATCACCGCCACCACCGACAGAAAAATCACCCCGCCCATGAAAATATCGAACACGGCGTGCAGCTGGCCCGAATGCACATCCGGGTTCATGGTGCTGTAGACATGCTGCCGGAAGGTGCGACCCCGGTTCAGGCCGACAAACTCTTTCCAGATCGGCCCGATAAACCGCACCAGCTTGGCCAGCCGCAACAAGCGCACCAGACGCAGGAAGCGCAGATCGATCAAACCGCCAAAGCTGATAAAAAACGGCAGGATCACCAGCAGATCCAGCAAAGCCATCGGGGTTACGGTATAGCGCAGTGTCGCAAACCGCTTGTTGATCAGGGAGGGCTGCAGACCGCCGGTGATCAGCCGCAGGATATATTCGGCGGTAAACACGACCAGACTGAACTCGTCGAACACCACCAGTTCGGCATGAAAAGTGGTGGCGATGAAATCGATGTGCTCGAGCACGATCGACAGCGAGCTGAGCACGATCATCATGATGATGAAATCCGAGATCAGCGAGGCCAGCCTGCTTTTGTGGTGCCCCGCAAACATCAGGGTGTAGAGATAAAGCCGGATGGCATGGATCGGATGCCGGCTCAACGCCGTGTCACTCTGCTTCGTTATCACGCCTAAAGGCCCCCGCCCCACTCACACAACCGCCCGGTCAGGACGGCAACACACTTTCATTCGCTTTTTAGATATCAATTCCAGATCGCACATTGCGCGAGATCAAACCAGTCGGAATTCCTGGATTTCATTGTTGTTGTGCCGCAGGCGATGGGCAATCGAACGCGCCACCCGCGTCATCACCCGCGCCACGATCGCAGCATTGTCACCGAATGCCGCATCGAATGCCTCGCGGTTCAGACAGATCAATTCGGTTTCTGTGACCGCCTTGACCTCGGCGGAATGGGGCTGCTGTTCAAGAAACGACATTTCCCCGAACATATGGCCTGCCCCGAGAGTGGCCAGATGCACCGGCGTCTGGCCGGGGATCGGCAGGCTCATCTTGACTTCGCCCCGGCTGATCAGCATCAAATCATGCCCCTTTGTGCTGGTGGAGAAAATCAGCTCGCCGGCCTGATAGACCCGCCGCACCAGACAGGTTTCCAGCAAGGCCAGCTCCTGCTTGCCCATGCCCTGCACCAGATCGAAACGGATCAAAGGCAGGCTGGTTAGCGACAGGGTCGTGCGGCCGGCCTGACGCAGGGTTTCATTCTCCACCCATTCGAGTGCATCGCTGAAATGCTCGAAAATCTTCACCGAGGGATTGGCCGACAGGCCGAGGTGGTCGACATAACGGCGCAAATCGCGGCCATTGGGCAATTGGGCGGGCAGATGGCTCAGCACCAGGATGCCGCCATGCTGGGCCAGCATATGGCTCAACCGCTCGATGATATGTCCGGCGGTAAAATCCAGCGATAACACATGCATGAAATCAAGCACCAGAAACCGCGCCTGCTTGGCATCCGGCTTGATGGACAAAAACAACTGGTTGGTGGTTCCGAAAAACAGACTGCCCTGCAATTCGAAAATGGCGGTTTGCCGTCCGGCCTGTTCCAGAAAAGCCCGCTCGTCGGGCAGCCGCACCCGTTTGGAAAACAGTTCGTTGCCATAGGACCGGCGCCGCAGCGTGGTGGCATGGCTTTGCTCCCTGATGAACATCAGGATCGAGAGGGCGACACCAAGGCCGGACGCCGCGATCAGGCCGATGGTGTTGGCCGCAACCGCCACGATGACGATCACCGCGAAATCGACCGCCGTATCACGCGAGCGCAGCAGTTTGACCGCCGACCAGTCGATCATATGCAGGCCGATCACCACCAGGATCGCCGCCAGAGACGACACTGGCACCCAGGCCACCAGGGCCGACAGCAGGACCACCACCACGAGCGACCACAGCCCCTGGAACACGCTGGACATTCGGGTGGTTCCGCCACTGGCCTCGTTGACGAGACTGGCCCCCATCGTGCCCGCCCCCGGCACACCGCCGAAGACCGCACTGACCAGATTGCCGAGGCCCTGCCCGATCAATTCGCGGTTAGGGTCGTGCTGGGATCCGGTGATCGTATCGAGCACAACACAGGTTTTCAGCGTATCGATCGACAGCAGCACGGACAGGGTCAACGCGGTCACGATTACCGGCTCGACCGGCGGTCCGGGCATGTCGACCAAAGCCTGCCAGATCGCGGCCATTGCGCCCGCCACATCCGATCCCGCCGCCTTGATGGGGCCGATCACCAGACCGTTGCCCGCCAGCATCCGCAAGTCCGGCCAAACGGTCAGCGCCAAAGCCCAATAGGCGATCACGCCTGCCACCAGCCCCAGAATGACCGAGGGCACGGATCTGACCAGCCGCGGCATCAGCCACATGCCCAGCGCGGTCGCCAGCCCGACCAGCACGCTGGGCCACAGCCAATGGGCTGGATCGCCCAGCCCCTGCCAGAGGCTCGTACCTTTCGGAAAGGCCAGCCATTTGGGCAACTGGCTGAGAATAATCACCACGCCGACGCCGCTCATATAGCCGCTGACCACCGGGAACGGCATGTAATTGATCAACCCGCCGAGCCGCAACACGCCAAAGCCCAACTGGATCAGGCTCGAGAGCAAGGCGACCAGAAACAGGCTGACCAGAATGGCCACAACCGGTTGCCCCTGCCCCATCATCTCGATGGTCATGGCCGACAGGACAGCGGCCGCCGGCGCGCAAGGGGCCGAAATCAGCCGTTTGGTGCCGCCGAACAGGCCGGCCACCAGCCCCAGCACCGTCACCCCCAACAGGCCCGCCATCGCACCACGCGCGCCGTATTCTCCGCCCAGTGGCGAGAAAATGGTGACCCCGAAGGCAATGGCCGAAGGCAAGGCCACCAGCATGGCCGAAAATCCGCCCCAGACATCGCCGATGAGGGGCGAGGGCTCGCGGGACAGTCTTGGGTCAGCCGGATGATCGGCGGAGGGGGTTTGAACCATAGGAGAGTGCCGTTTCTATTTGAAATAATCGGGCACGAAATTTTGCAGACTGATCGGCGGACGCTTGTAATCGGCGGGCATCGCCTTGCGCGGTTTCAGGGTAATCGGCTTGTAGGGCTCGGCCACATAGGGGATCAGCGACAACAAATGCTGGATGCAGTTGAGGCGGGTTTTTTCCTTGTTTTCGGCATTGACCACATACCATGGCGCAAACGGCGTGTCGGTCATCTGGAACATCCTGTCCTTGGCTTTGGAATACTCCACCCAGAGATCGCGCGATACGATATCCATCGGGCTGAGCTTCCATTGCTTCATCGGATCGAGGGCACGCGCCTGGAAACGCTCCTCCTGCACCTTGTCGCTGACCGAGAACCAGAACTTGATCAGGATGATCCCCGAACTGACCAGCAATTTCTCGAATTCCGGCGCATCATGCAAGAACGCCTCGTATTCTTTGTCCGTGCAAAAGCCCATGACATGCTCGACACCCGCACGGTTGTACCAGGAGCGGTCGAACAGCACCATTTCGCCCCCTGCCGGCAAATGCGCGACATAACGCTGGAAATACCATTGGGATTTTTCCCGTTCGGACGGCGTGCCCAGGGCCGCCACCCTGCAGATGCGCGGGTTCAGGGCCTCGGTAATCCGCTTGATGGCGCTGCCTTTGCCAGCGGCATCGCGCCCCTCGAACACCACCACCACGCGGGCTTTGGTGGAGACGATCCAGTCCTGCATCTCGACCAGCCGCAATTGCAGCTTTTTCAGCTCTTTGTTGTAATGTTCCGGCAGGATCGTCGTCTGCGGCTGGGCGTGGAATTCCTCGATGCTCATCTGCCCGCCAGCGTCGGCATGTGCATGATGATGCTCGTGATGGTGGTCGTGTTTTTTAGGCTCTTCCTTTTTCAATTCCGGCTTTTTAGACATCATATCCCCCTACGCGAAACGACGATCATGCTATGGCACATCGGGTACCGCCTCAATAACCCCTTATGCTAAGATCAATCCCTAAATGCTTGACGCATCACCACCGAAGCCGCACAAGACAGCATCATCACGATCACAAGCCAAAGCAGGACAGCGTGGATCAAGGCCCGTCACATTACACCATCGAGGAGGCGCTCGCAGGCCAACGGCTCGATCGGGCGCTGGCTTTGCTGATGCCGGATTTGTCCCGCACCCGGCTGAAAGCCCTGATGCTGGAAGGCGCCGTGTCACTGAACGGACAACCGGCCACCAATCCCAAGCACAAAACCGCCACCGGCGATGCCATCAGCATCCAGCTGCCGCCGCCGGTTGCCGCCGAGCCGCTGGCCGAGGCCATTCCGCTATCGGTCGTGTTCGAGGACGAGCATCTGCTGGTGCTCGACAAACCGGCCGGTCTGGTGGTGCATCCGGCGTCGGGCCATGATACGGGCACGCTGGTCAATGCCTTGCTCGCCCATTGCGGCGACAGCCTGTCGGGGATTGGCGGGGTCAGGCGCCCCGGCATTGTCCACCGGCTCGACAAGGACACCACCGGCCTGCTGGTGGTGGCCAAGCATGACCGCGCCCATAAGGGGCTGGCCGCCCAATTTGCCGACCATGGCCGCACCGGCCCGCTCGAGCGCGCCTATCAGGCGATTGTCTGGGGTATTCCGATGCGCCATCAGGGCACGGTCGATGCACCGTTGGGCCGCTCCAACAAATTCCGCGACCGCATGGCCGTTGTGCCGCATGACCGCGAGGACGCCCGCGAGGCCATTACCCATTACACGGTCGATGCCGTGTTCAAGGATGCCAGCGGCGAGCCGATTGCCTCCTTGCTGACCTGCCAGCTCGAAACCGGCCGCACCCACCAGATCCGCGTCCACATGGCCCATATCGGCCATCCGCTGGTGGGCGACCCTACCTATGCCAGCGGCTTCAGAACCAAAACCAGCAAATTGTCGGACGAGGCCCGTCAGGTGGTCGATGCCTTCCCGCGTCAGGCTCTGCATGCCGCCGTCCTCGGTTTCGAGCATCCGGTGACGCGCGAGGAAATCCATTTCGAAAGTCCGCTGCCCGAGGATCTGGCACATCTGATCGAGGCTCTGGAAGGAAAAATCGCCTGATTTGCAGCCCTGCAGCGCGATTTTCATAAAAACACATCCAAATCTGACACGAATTCGTGTATAAGACGCGATGATGTCTCCGTCATGTTTTGGCCATTGTTACGGGAAAAGATGACGGCATCATGGGGTTTGCCTTCGGGGAACCTGTACGATTGTGCATGACCATCAATCAGCGACCTGCCAAAGCGGAGGTCGGGACGGAGAGAGACAAAATGGCATCTGCCAAAATGAACTTGACCATCGCGGATGGCGGCCTGTCCCGCTATCTCGATGAGATCCGGCGGTTTCCGATGCTGCGGCCGGAGCAGGAATTCATGCTGGCCAAGCAATGGCGCGAGCATGGCGACCGCAACGCGGCCGAACAGCTGGTGACCTCGCATTTGCGGCTGGTTGCCAAAATCGCCATGGGCTATCGCGGCTACGGCCTGCCGATCGGCGAAGTGATTTCGGAAGGCAATGTCGGCCTGATGCAGGCGGTCAAACGGTTCGAGCCGGATAAAGGCTTCCGTCTGGCCACCTATGCGATGTGGTGGATTCGCGCCTCGATCCAGGAATATATCCTGCGCTCGTGGTCGCTGGTCAAAATGGGCACGACTGCCAGCCAGAAAAAGCTGTTTTTCAATCTGCGCAAGGCCAAAAGCCAGATTTCCGCGCTTGAAGAGGGTGATCTGAAACCCGACCACCTGTCCTCAATCGCCACCAAGCTCGGTGTCAGCGAGCAGGATGTCGTGGATATGAACCGCCGTCTGGGCGGCGACGCCTCGCTCAACGCGCCCTTGCGGATCGACGGCGAGGGTGAGGGCGAATGGCAGGACTGGCTGGTCGACGAACGCGACAATCAGGAACACATTCTGGTCGAGGCCGAGGAGGCCAGCAACCGCCACGCAGCCTTGTATGACGCAATGGCCGTGCTGAACCCGCGCGAACGCCGGATTTTCGAAGCCCGCCGCCTGCTCGACACCCCCGAAACCCTGGAAGCGCTGTCGGAAGAGTTCAATATCTCGCGCGAACGCGTCCGCCAGATCGAGGTGCGCGCCTTTGAAAAAGTGCAGGAAGCCGTGCGCAGCCTGATCATCCAGCGCGAAGCCCCCTCCACGCCCCTGCTGGCAGCGCATTGAGGGCATGGCAAGACCGGTTTCATCGCAAGACCGGTTTCATGGCAAGACCGGTTTAGCGAAAAAACCATGGATTGAAATGGCCGGATGTGTTCCGGCCATCTTAAGCGAGCCACTCAAAGGGCTTGCCCCATCAAAACCATTGAAAAATTCAGCACCACCAATGGCGGTGGTTTACTTCCAGACCTGGAACGCGTCGAGCAACACGCGATCGCCGACGAGCCCCTTTTCAACCATCATCCAGGCGCGGCGGCCAGAGGCGAAGCGCATTGGAATGACGATCCAGTTGCGGGTGCGCAGCAAATCGCGGTTCTGCTCGATCTTGTCAGGCAGATTGTTCAGACCAACCAGAAACGCGTTATCCGTGACGGGGATTGGGAGCCCCATCAGGCTGGTCCCGCGCATTCCCTCCTCGGCCCGCATTTCGGGTATACCGATGTCGCGTACACGGCCATTCGGGCCGTCATCGGGCGTCATAAAGGTCAGCTCGATCATATACCCCGTTTCGCGGTTGCGCTTGATCACCATGGTGGACGCGCTCAAACTGCCTGTCAGCCCCTTGATATCGGCCTTGATGGCCACATCGCCCGCTCCGGTCTGGTCACGGATGGTTTCAAGGGCCCAAGTGACACGTCCGGCGATCGGTGCCTGCGCGGGCTGACCCTCGACGCTCTCCTCGAACAGCATCACACGCTGGCCCGCTACAATAACAGCCGCCCCGCCTGCCGCAACCGGCCCGCCGGGTTGCGAGGACGCTACAACAGCCTCGCTGGGCAGGCGATCAGAGATCTTGCGACTGAGGTCACCTCTGGTGGGGGTCGCGCCCTGCTCGAAATCTGCAGGACGGTCCCGCAACACCCAGGCCGCACCAGCCACAGCCGCAATGACCGAGACAAAAGCCAGGCCCATTACCAGACCACGGAACAGGCTGCGATCCCGCTTGCGCCGTTGCGCCAGACGGGGACGGCCATCATCGAGCAATTCGATCTCGCTGGCAGGCACAGGCTTGGGCGGCACCAGCAAAGGCAGTTCGCCCTGCGCGTCATCTGCTGCAGGCGCCGCATCATCGGAAAAGACAATGTCGGATGCAACAACTTCAGGCGCAGCCGTATTGACGCCTTCCTGAAGTTCGTGAACCTCGTCTGCAGGCAACAGCGGTCCGACGAAATGATCCTCGCCAGCATCGGAAGAGAGTGCCGGCTGGGTTGCCACATCAACGGCCGGATTGGGCATCAAAGCGGTACTGTCGGCAAACAGACTGGGCTGCTCGTCCTCTGGCCGGTCTACGGGAACCTCGGGGGCAGCAGCAGGCGTCGCAAGATCTGGCTGCGGTGACTTCTTCTGCAAGAAATCCTTCGCCTTGTTCAACAGGCGCGACAAAGAATCACCCGCGCTCTGGACGGTTGATGGCGGAACAGCCAGGTCCCCGGTCACGGAAACCGGAACTGCCCCGTCAGCCTTGTCCGCCAGCTGTTGATCGGCTTCAGCCTCCAACGGCCCTGCAGCACCGTCCAGCAAAGCAGAGGGATCGAGATCAGGCCCCGGCGTTTCTTGGACATTGTCCTCTTGCGCGGATGCACCCTGATCGGCACCGGAAACAGGATCAGGGACTGCCCCCGGCGGATCGGAAGTGATAACAGGCTCAGGCAGGACAGGCGGCGGGCTGTCGGGAAATGGACTGTCCGGAATAGGCGCATCAGGCTTGGGCGCATCAGGCTTGGGCGCATCGGCAATCGATGGCATCGCAAGTTTGCGTTCGACCACCTGCGGGGCCATCGGCTCGGAGGAGCGCGGGGTCGCGCGGATCACAGGTTCGGGGACGCGTTCGACGGTCACACGGGGAGTGACATGCGAGTGCTGCCCGGAGCCGGGCGAGGCGTCCCCGTCGACTGCCGAAGGATCGGCGGGTTCGATTTCCCGCCTCAACAGGTTCTGGGTCGTTGCGGCCCGCTCGGCGGCGGCTTTGGCCAGCAAGGCACTCAAACGGGCCGAAATATGCTTGCGGGTCTCGGTCTCGGCCGGCAGTTTCTGCGGCTTGATCGCCTCAAGCAACTGCATGTCGTGTTCGAGCCGCATCACCGCGGCTTCGAACAGGCTCAGCTCCCGTTTGATGGCATCGCTGTCCATCGGCGGCTCGATGGCCGTCAGCTGGTCGGACACCACGCTTCGGGCACGATCATAGACAATTTGCCGTTGCTCAGGCGTACTGTTGCCAAGACTGGCAATGGTGCGGGAGAGCAGCGGGAAATAATCAGCCATGCCTTGCTTTCGCTGTCATACTGTTATCGGTGCGGTATCAACCTATCGCTGTTGCGGTCGCTCAATGCAACCGCAACGCTCATAGGATACAGCCGGAGGCTCAGGCTTCAAACGGATTTTGAACCAGGATCGTATCATCGCGTTCGGGGCTTGTTGAGAGCACAGCCACCGGCGCGCCGATCAATTCCTCGATCCGCCGCACATATTTGATGGCTTGGGCTGGCAAATCAACCCATGAGCGCGCCCCTGCCGTGGTGCCGTCCCACCCGTCGATGGTTTCATAGATCGGCTCGACACGCGCCTGCGCATCCTGCGAGGCTGGCAGATGGTCGATTTCCACACCGTCGAGACGGTAGCGCACGCAAATCTTGATTTCCTTGAACGTATCAAGAATGTCGAGCTTGGTCAGGGCAATGCCGTGGATCCCCGAGGTCCGCACGGTCTGGCGTACCAGCACCGCGTCAAACCAGCCGCAACGCCGCTTGCGGCCCGTCACGGTGCCGAATTCTCGGCCCCGCTCGCCGATTTTCTCGCCGATCTCGTTGTCCAGCTCGGTCGGGAAAGGACCGCCGCCGACGCGCGTGGTATAGGCCTTGGCAATGCCCAGCACATAGCCGACCTGCGACGGGCCCATGCCCGAACCGGTGGCTGCCTGTCCTGCCACCGTGTTCGACGAGGTGACATAGGGATAGGTGCCGTGATCAATGTCGAGCAAAGCACCCTGTGCGCCTTCAAACAGAATCCGCTTGCCGGCGCGGCGTTCCTCGTCCAGGAGCTTCCAGACCGTGTCCATATAGGGCAGGACGCGGTCGGCCACACTGGCGAGCTCTTCGACCAGATCGGCGGTCTTGAATTCGGACAGACCGAACCCTCGGCGCAGCGCGTTGTGATGCAGCAGCAGATTGTCGATTTTGGCCGGAAGCGCATTCAGATCGGCCAGATCCATAAAGCGGATCGCCCGACGGCCGACTTTGTCCTCGTAAGCCGGACCGATGCCGCGCTTGGTGGTGCCGATGGCGCTCGAGGCGCCGCTTTCGCGCAGGGCATCCAGCTCGCGATGCACGGATAGGATCAGCGCGGCATTGTCGGCCACACGCAGATTGGCGCGGGTGATTTTGACACCCTGCCCCTGCAAACGGTCGATTTCAGCCACAAGGGCATGCGGATCAAGCACCACGCCATTGCCGATGACGCCAAGCTTACCTTCGCGCACCACACCCGAAGGCAGCAGCGAGAGTTTATAGACGGCCCCGTCGATGACCAAAGTATGTCCGGCATTGTGTCCGCCCTGGAAACGAACAACCGTATCGGCCTGTTCAGACAACCAGTCGACGATTTTGCCTTTGCCTTCGTCGCCCCATTGGGCGCCGACAACGACAACATTGCCCATGCTCTCATCCTCCGCTCAGTGCTGCGCGCCATAACATCTCAAGACGACCAGCCGCCAGCCAATAAAAAACCCCGCGCCATTCCGCAAGTCGGAAAGGGCCGGGGCTTGCGAAGGAGAGTTACCCGATCATGACGTTTTGGTAAAGCCTTTCACACATATTTCTGACAGGCCGGACCACGGAACAGCCCAGCATTTCGGAGCATATCCACGGTTTTATCCAAATTCCGGGCCGTTGCGTGGGTCACGACCGCCCGCGCGCCGATTTGACCGGTTTGACCCGCGCATCGATAAAATTCCGCACTTCCGTCAACCGCGTATCGGTATCGAGCACCTGCTTGTCCAGACCGAATCGCCAAGCCAGATCCATCCGGTTCCCGTCCTGGTGTAGCGCATAGAGATCGGCAACATAGCGGGCATGCTCCTCTTCGGTGCGGAAGAAGCCCTCGTCATGCATGATCGGCCCGAGATTGCCGAGGATGGAAGCAAGTTCGGCCAGCGAGAATTCGGGATGGTACTGCACCCCCCAGAACACGCCGCCCTCATGGCGGATTTCAGCCGCCTGGACCGGCGTAAGATCGTTGGAAGCCAGAATGGTGCAATCGGCAGGCAGGGATCCGACAATATCGAGATGCACCGCCGGCGCATCGAACGCCACGGGACGCCCCGCCAGCAAAGGATGGTTCGCCCCGCTCTCATTGACGCGGATCGAGCGGGCAAAGCCGATTTCGCGCATCACGGGATTGCGGATGATATCGCCGCCCGCGGCCGCCGCGCCGATCTGCAGCCCCCAGCACGATCCGAAAGCCGGTGTGCGAGAGCGATAGACCGCCCGCATCAGCTCGATCTGCCGTTCGATTTCCGGCCCGCCGTGATAGACATGCAGCGCGGAACCGGTCAGCACAATCCCGTCATAACCCTCAAGCCCTGCCGCATCGGGCATGTTGAAGCCCTCGTCGGCGGGAAGGGCGATGTCGCACACAGCACCGGGCTCCACCGCCGCCAGCACGGCGGCATAGGATTGGGCCGGCGTCATGCCATAGGCCCGTTGGCGGTTGCCCCGCCCCGTTGCGTTATTGCCTTCAACCACCAGAAACCGCAACGCCATTAACCGATCATCCTATTTGCTCCAGATCTACCTGATTTTGGCGCAGACCGGCCCTGATGTCACCACCATCACGGCATATAAAAAGCCCGCCGGAACAATCCGGCGGGCCTTACAGTCGTTCTCAAGCCGCTTAGAACTTCAGCGCTTTGGCCTGCTTGACGCCCGGCAGAGCCTGGATGGCACTAAGCACACCGGCCGGCACTTCGCCGTCGACTTCCACCAGAGCAATGGCCGAACCGCCCTTGCCGTCGCGGCCCAGTGCGAAAGTCGCGATATTGACTGACGCCTCACCCAGCAGACCAGCAAAGCGACCGATAAAGCCCGGCTTGTCCTCATTGGTGACGTAGATCATCGCAGGGCCGAATTCGGCATCGACCTTGATCCCCTTGATGGCCACGATACGCGCCTTGCCATCATGGAACACCGTGCCGGAAATCGAGCGTTCCTGCTCGTCGGTGACAATGGTCAGGGTGATCAGCGATTCGAAATCGCTGTCATCATCGGAGCGGGTGATCTCCTCGATGGCAATCCCGCGGTCCTTGGCGACAATCGGGGCCGACACCACGTTGACATCCTGCAACTGCGGACGCAACACACCGGCAATCGCAGCCGCTGTCAGCGCCTTGATCTTGAGCGAGGCCACTTCGCCTTCATAGGTGATGCGCACTTCCTTGATGCCGGTATCGGTCAACTGCCCGGCAAAGGAGCCGAGCTTTTCGGCCAGAGCAATGAACGGCTTCAGCTTGGGGGCTTCCTCGGCGGTGATCGAGGGGAAGTTGATGGCATTCGAAATCGCGCCGCGGGTCAGATAGTCCGACATCTGTTCGGCCACCTGCAGGGCAACATTTTCCTGCGCTTCATTGGTGGACGCGCCCAAATGCGGCGTGCAGATGACATTGGGATGGCCGAACAACGGATTTTCGGTCGCCGGCTCGGTAATAAACACATCGAACGCCGCACCCGCGATATGGCCGGAATCAAGACCGGCCCGCAAGGCCACCTCGTCGACCAGACCGCCACGCGCGCAATTGATGATGCGCACGCCCTTCTTGGTCTTGGCGAGGTTTTCAGCCGACAGGATATTTTTGGTCTGCGCGGTCATCGGCGTATGCAGCGTGATGAAATCGGCACGCGCCAGGAGGTCTTCCAGCTCGACCTTTTCCACGCCCAAATCGACCGCCCGTTCCGGTGTCAGGAACGGATCGAAAGCGATCACCCGCATCCGCAACCCGATAGCGCGATCGGCGACAATCGAACCGATATTGCCGCAACCGATAATGCCGAGTACTTTACCGGTGATTTCCACACCCATGAAACGATTCTTTTCCCACTTGCCAGCCTGGGTCGAGGCATCGGCGGCAGGAATTTCACGCGCAATCGCAAACATCATGGCAACCGCATGTTCGGCGGTGGTGATCGAATTGCCGAAGGGGGTATTCATCACAATCACGCCCTTGGCGGTGGCGGCAGGAATATCGACATTGTCGACGCCGATCCCTGCACGGCCCACCACTTTAAGATTGGTGGCATTGGCGAGGATCTTGTCGGTCACTTTGGTAGCCGAACGAATGGCCAAACCATCATATTGGCCGATAATTTCAGCCAGCTTGTCTTTGTCCTTGCCCAGATTGGGCTGGAAATCGACTTCGACGCCACGCTCTTTAAAAATGGCAATGGCGGCAGGTGAGAGGGCATCGGAAATCAGAACGCGAGGAGCCATGATGATCATCCTATAGGTCAAAAGCGGTTTTTGTGCCTGTTCGGGCTCGACAAAAACCATCCATGGAAATGAAAGGAAAGTGCCCCCCACTAGCCTGCCTGCTCAGAGGCGTGTTGCCGCGGGGAGGTGCTATTTCAATGCGGCTCAAGCCGCAGGCAAAGCAGCCTTGGCCTCTGCCATCGCCCAGGCGATCCAGTGGGTCAGTGCTTCGACATCTGGGGCTTCCACCGTAGCACCACACCAGATCCGCAAGCCTGCGGGGGCATCGCGATAGGCCCCGATATCGAGGGCCACGCCCTCTTTTTCAAGCAAGGAAGCCACCGACTTGGCAAAGCCAGCCTGCAGGTCCGCCGACAGGGCGGTAACCGCCGGATCGGTAAAGATCAGGCAGACAGAGGTGTTGGAGCGGGTCTTGGGATCATGCGCCAGAAAATCGATGCCGGGCTGGCGGGCAACAAAATCACTGATCGCCTTGGTATTGGCATCCGCACGGGCGATCAGCCCGGGCAGGTTGCCGATCGATTGCGCCCAGTGCAACGCATCCAGATAGTCTTCGAGGCACAGCATCGAGGGCGTATTGATGGTTTCGCCCTGGAAAATACCCTCGATGATCTTGCCGCCTTTGGTCATGCGGAAAATCTTCGGCATCGGCCAGGCCGGCACATAGGATTCGAGCCGCTCGACCGCACGCGGCGACAGGATCAGCATGCCGTGAGCCGCTTCGCCCCCCAGCACTTTCTGCCACGAGAAGGTGACAACATCGAGCTTGGCCCAATCGAGATCCTGCGCAAAGGCGGCCGAGGTCGCATCGCAAATGGTCAGGCCCTGCCGGTCGGCGGCAATCCACTCCCCGTTGGGGACGCGCACGCCGGAGGTGGTGCCGTTCCATGTAAAGACCACGTCATGGTCGAAATTGACACTTGCCAGATCGGCGATATCGCCATAACCGGCCTTGATCACCCGCGCATCTTTCAGCTTCAGCTGCTTCACCGCATCGGTGACCCAGCCTTCGCCAAAGCTTTCCCAGGCAAGAAGATCGACAGGACGCGCGCCCAACAGGCTCCACATCGCCATTTCCACGGCCCCTGTATCGGAGGCAGGCACGATACCGATACGGTAATCGGCAGGCACACCCAGCACGGAGCGTGTCAGATCAATCGCTTCTTTGAGTTTGGCTTTGCCCACTTTCGCACGATGCGAACGGCCCAATGAGGCGTCTTTGAGGGCTTGCAATGTCCAGCCTGGGCGCTTGGCGCAGGGGCCGGAAGAAAAAAGGTTATTGTCTGGCTTCTGGCCAGGTTTTGCATTCATCATCTGTTTTTCTCCATCCTTACAGATGGGCGCCCCTCGTTGGGGAGGGATGTCCCGCTGACGGTGCTACGCCTGTTGTTGCAGCGCGTCAATCATTAAAAACAGCAACGGCTCACGTTGAACCACGACAAAAAGTCGTATGCCCCCCGCCCGCAATCCGGACGACGGAACAATTTTTCTGAAATCCGATGCACAAGAAGGATTTGAACCGCCAAACCCGCCGGCCTGTTCAGGCCGCGCTTTCGGTCACCGCATCGCAAATCATATCTACGGTCTTTTCTACAAGGGCGGAATCATCGCCTTCCGCCATCACGCGGATCAGTGGTTCGGTGCCAGAGGCCCGCACCAGCACGCGACCACCCGACTTGAGCTGGCTTTCTCCATCCCGTATCGCCTGTTTGACTTTCTCGGATGCCAACGGATTGCCGCTTTTAAACCGGACATTCTTGAGCAATTGCGGCACCGGATCATAGGAATGGCAGACCTCGCTGACCAGTCTTTCGCTGCGCCGGACGGCTGACAGCACCTGCAAGGCAGAGACCAGCCCGTCACCGGTGGTGCCGAAATCCGAACAGACCACATGGCCCGATTGCTCGCCGCCCAGATTGTAGCCCTGCTCGCGCATCATTTCGAGCACATAGCGGTCACCCACCGCCGTGCGCTCCAGCGTCAGGCCAAGCCCCTCCAGATAGCGTTCAAGCCCTAGATTGGACATGACCGTGCTGACGATGCCGGGCCGCGAGAGACGGTTGTCATCCTGCCAATCCTTGGCAATGACCGCCAGCACCTGGTCGCCATCAACCACATGGCCCTTTTCATCGACGATCAGCACACGGTCGGCATCGCCATCCAGCGCGATGCCGATATCGGCACGGGTTTCGAGCACCTTCTGCACCAAGGCGGCAGGCGCGGTCGAGCCGACATCCCGATTGATGTTGAACCCGTCGGGATCGACGCCGATGGCAATCACTTCCGCACCCAATTCCCACAGGGCTTCGGGCGCGACCTTGTAACCCGCGCCATTGGCGCAATCGATGACGATGCGCATGCCGTCCAGATCAAGGTTGCGCGGCAGACTGCGCTTGGCCGCCTCGATATAGCGGGCATGCACCGACTCAATGCGTTTGGCCCGCCCCAAAGCCGAGGAACCGGCCCGTTGGCTTTCCAGATCACCGTCGATCAGCAAGGCAATCTCGCGCTCCTCGTCATCCGACAGCTTGAAGCCATCGGGGCCGAACAGCTTGATGCCATTGTCCTCGAAGGCATTATGGGAGGCGGAAATCATCACGCCCAGATCGGCGCGCATCGAACGGGTCAGCATCGCCACCGCCGGCGTCGGCATCGGGCCGAGCAGCATCACATCCATCCCGACAGAGGTAAAACCCGCCACCAGCGCGTTTTCGATCATATAGCCGGACAGGCGCGTATCCTTGCCGATGACCACCCGATGGCGATGCGCTCCGCGCGTAAAAACCAGCCCCGCGGCCTGCCCGACCTTCAACGCCAATTCCGGCGTGATCACGATATTGGCCTTGCCACGAATGCCGTCGGTTCCGAAATACGATTTTTTCATACTGCCTACAAAGTGTTGTCTTGACGTTTCTATGCAACGGCGTTGGCGTTAAAGGGTGAAGTCCTCTGTTTCGGACACAAATCCCGAAACGGCCTACCCTCGCCCCCTGCCTGATCCGACCATCCCCCGACACCCGATAAGATCAGCCCGATAAGATCAGCCATTGTTGTTGCCTGACTATCATCTTCCTGCAAAAGCGTTAAAAAATATCCTCACTTTGTATTGCAGCATGTAACACACGGCAAAAAGCCCTCCCGCAAGCGGAAGGGCTTTGCAATTTCAGTCAGCTCAAGTCTTTGGATCAGCCCTGGGGCTGCGGCTCGAGTCCCGCATCGGGATTGTCGCGCGAGGACATGCCACGCCCTGCCGTCGGCACTACCGAAGAGGAGCGGGTCGGCTTGTCATTGCCGCTATCACGGGTCGGAGGCTTGCCCTTGATCAGATCCTTGATCTCGTCGCCCGACAGGGTCTCGTATTCGAGCAGGCCCTGAGCCAGTGTTTCCAGATCATCGGCATGATCTTTAAGGATCTTGGTGGCTTCGACATGGCCGGCTTCGACAAAGCGGCGCACTTCGGAATCGATCTTCTGGGCGGTGGCTTCCGAGACATTCTGCTGGCGGCCAACCGACATGCCGAGGAAGACCTCGTCCTGGTTCTCGCCATAGGCCACATTGCCCAATTCTTCCGAGAAGCCCCAGCGGGTCACCATCATACGGGCCAGACGTGTGGCCTGTTCGATGTCGGATGCCGCACCGGAGGTGACCTTTTCCGAGCCGAAGGTCAACTCTTCCGCCACTCGACCTCCCATCATGATGGCCAGACGCGAGGTCATCTGCTCGTAGCTCATCGACAATTTGTCGCGTTCGGGCAGTTGCATCACCATGCCCAAAGCGCGGCCACGCGGAATGATGGTGGCTTTGTGCACCGGATCGGTGGCAATCACATTGAGAGCGACGATCGCATGTCCGGCTTCGTGATAGGCGGTCAGACGCTTCTCGTCCTCGGTCATCACCAGCGTGCGGCGTTCCGCACCCATCATGACCTTGTCCTTGGCATCCTCGAACTCGACATTCATGACGATCCGCTTGCCACGGCGGGCTGCCAGCAAGGCGGCCTCGTTGACCAGATTCATCAAATCGGCCCCGGAGAAACCCGGTGTTCCGCGTGCTACCGTCTTGAGGTCGACATCGGGAGCCAAAGGCACCTTGCGGGCGTGGACGCGCAGGATCTTCTCGCGTCCGATTACATCGGGATTCGGCACCATGATCTGGCGGTCGAAGCGGCCCGGACGCAACAGAGCGGGATCGAGCACATCGGGACGGTTGGTGGCGGCAATCAGGATCACGCCCTCATTGGCCTCGAAGCCGTCCATTTCGACCAGCAACTGGTTGAGTGTCTGCTCTCGCTCGTCATTGCCACCGCCGAGGCCCGCACCGCGATGGCGGCCGACCGCGTCGATTTCATCGATAAAGATGATGCAAGGCGCGTTTTTCTTGGCCTGTTCGAACATGTCGCGCACGCGGCTTGCACCGACGCCGACGAACATTTCCACAAAATCTGAGCCCGAAATGGTGAAGAACGGCACATTGGCCTCGCCGGCAATGGCGCGTGCCAACAGGGTCTTACCGGTACCGGGAGGGCCAACCAGCAAGACACCGCGCGGAATACGTCCGCCAAGACGTTGGAATTTCTGCGGATCACGCAGGAATTCGACGATTTCCTCGAGATCTTCCTTGGCCTCGTCGACGCCAGCCACATCCTCGAAGGTCACGCGGCCATGCGCCTCGGTCAACAGCTTGGCCTTGGATTTACCAAAGCCCATCGCCTTGCCATTGGCACCCTGCATCTGTTTGGACAAGAAAAACCAGGCCGCAATAAACAGAACCAGCGGCAACCAGTTGACCAGCAGTGCCACGAACCACGGCATGCCATCGGTCAACGGCTTGGCCGAGAAATTGACACCCTTCTGGCTCAAACGGCTGACAAGGGTCGGGTCATTGGGGGCATAGGTCTGGAAGGCGCGGCCATCCGACAGGACGCCGTGGATATCCGAACCCGAAATCACCACACTGGAAACGCGACCAGAGTCGACTTCCGACAGGAATTGGCCATAGCCCATATCCTGCGACGCCGTGCGCTGTGAAGGGTTCTGGAACAGCGTGACGAGCGCCAAAACCAGCAGGAAAATAATCGCCCAGAGGGCAAAATTGCGTACGTTCGGGTTCATGGGCCGATCGATCGCCTTTCTCGGACCATGCATGCGGACATCGCTGCCACTGGTCAGGTGGGGTTACAACCCTTATCTAGTTTTTCCAAAGCCGCTTGCCAAGGGGAAGCAGGGCAGCAAAGTTCCGATCTTCCGAAAAAAGAATGAAAATGTCAGGAAATTGTCATGTTTTTTTGTCAAAATCCTGAATTATTCAGAAGTGTATGTTGAAAATAGTCATGTTCAAGCCTTGTCTTGAGCCTGAATTGACCGTCCGCGCCGGCGCGATGGTTCCGGGATTATGTGCAACTCCCCCTTGCGCATCCGCACCAGGCAGCCCGCCACAGAACTGTTCAGAGCGCGCCCGTCCCCCACAGATCCGTTGATGCGGTCCAGCAGGGCCTCGAACCGCTCCAGCCGCTGCGGCGCATCGGGGGCGAGCAGGGAGCAGGCCCGCATCACCAGCCTGATCCGGATATCTTCGGGGAGGGCAAACAGCCTTTCGGACAGCACGACCCTTCCATCGCCGACAGTGGCCGTCTCTTGCCAGGCCGTGCCGGCCATATGCTCCAGCGCATCCTGCGCCCGCGCCATACGCTGGGCCAGCCGGTTGAGCCGGACGGTATCCAGACCCGCTTCGGCCAGAAACGCCCGCGCCTTGCGGAACCGCACCCGTGTGAACCGGTCATTAAGGTTGGAGGGATCGTCAATCCACGGGATTTCTCTGGCGCGCGCCGTGGCGACCAGCCTGTGTTTGCCCACACCCAGAAGCGGACGGACCAATGCGACCCCGTCGCGCTCGACACGTGCCCGCATTCCGGACAGGCCATCGAGACCACTGCCCGCACATAGCCGCATCAGCACCGTCTCGCTCTGGTCATCGCCATGATGGGCCAATGCCAGCGCATCGGCTCCAATGGATTTGGCATGGCCGAGCAGCAGGCGATAGCGGGCCTCGCGGGCCGCCGCCTGCACACCCGTTTCGGGCTTTTCACCGTCCCAACTCAGACGCGCGGCAGGCAACGCCAGTGCCGCAGCCAGCGCGCAGACCCCTTCGGCCTCCTGCTTTGACGCAGCACGCAACGCATGGTCGACCACCGCGACCGACAGTTTGGGCGCTTTCGTCCCGCACTGCTGCGCCCAATCATGCAACAATAC
>Ga0136644_10000952_pt1 | contig 23090 bp, 27 predicted proteins | sample C_130820_EF_Meta_FD_94780 | JGI IMG/M metagenome (GOLD analysis project Ga0136644, IMG submission 94780) | Freshwater microbial communities from Lake Croche, Canada to study carbon cycling - C_130820_EF_MetaG (v2) (version 2) | ecosystem: Environmental > Aquatic > Freshwater > Lake | place...
ATAAGTATCTGAAGAAATATAGCCAAGACCAAACCCACCAATACCCCAATTCAAACCTGTAATTTTTTTACTCGCAATATGAATACAGTATTTATTTGGTTGTATAACTATTCTATTCATTTTAAGCCACTTTTTATTACCCTTTACTATACTCTTTGATGATCCATCTCTTTCCTACACTCTTTGATGATTCCTCTCCTTTCTCTTTTACGATTCTCTTAATCCCCTCAATTTTGGGGATTCCAAGCCTATTATTCCTCGCATTAATTCCTTTTTTATTTTTAACACTTCCGATATATCTTGGGTTTTATCCTGTATCTTTGATACATCCATACAAACATATACATCTCCTATCTTATAGATATACTCCTTTCTCCAGTCTGTAATTTGAACTCCCATAGCATCCATATACTCAATCTGTTTATCTAAACATGACGACAATGCCTCCAAATCTTTATACTCTACTCCTCCTAAAATAGGTATTTGAAAAATATTGGGTGAAACATCTCCCTTATTTTTTTCCATATCGGCTAATGACAAAGTCAAGAACAATCTATGTTTTGGTTTGAATATTACTTCTAAATCTGTATTTGTTAAATCGTCTACACTCGTTTTAATAGGATGATCATCATGCAGTTTTGACTTGTATAAGAATCCCGAAAAAAAATTACCCATTGTGGACAGAAAATTACCTGATCCTCCTTTTATGGGTCTTGGTATTTCAAAATCACTCATAGTAATAGGTTGATCAATATGTTTATTTGCAGGATCAGGTAAAACAAAGTCTTTATATTGAATATCGGGTAAATCCTTTATGACTGTGTTATTGTTATCAGGCATTCGCACATCATCGACTTTCTTTTCTATGTTGTCTATGGATGGAAGAGTGAGATCTACGGATAAAGTATTATTTGCATTCAATCTACGTACTATCACTTCATCGGGATGCATTCCCAGAGAAACAAAAAAATCCTTGGTAAACAATTTCGACAAATTTATATCAGTTCTTTTTGTAATACGTATTTTGTTACCTTCTCGAATTATAGACATGATCAATATATATTAAAGAATCATATTTTACTAAGAATTATACATCCGCATTAATGCTTTCTACAAAATGGATTATATATCCTCCTAAAAGGAACCACATTGCCTGTATAGTAGTTGCACCATTATAAATAATCCATCGCAAACCCTGGCAATGTGGTGCAGGTATTAGTATGGCTGACATGAACAAACCTGTCCATGTAAATGGCGTACACCAATACACATATAAATGGGATGCTAAATAATGTAATAGTATCCATAATGCGTATATCAAAATGATCCGCAACACGGTTTGTGGAAGTATGTAGTTTATCCATTTGCCAATTGTACTTGTCATATTACACACATAGTTCCAATAAGTATAATTTACTACACAATCCGAATGATCATCGAACGATTCAGATTGTATCTCATTATCCGCACCCATGATTCTTTGACGCTTTGCCATCACTCGTATCTATCAGATATTTTACCCTGTATTGTCTGTATTGTCGGTATTGTTTTTATGAATTCATACGTGTATTCTATACAATCTCAATTTTATTATGCAATTTATCCAAAACATCCAATGAAATTTCGGGTAAATGAGCATGTGCTTCCCAAAAGTATCTACAAAATGCCCACTTAAATTCTATATTTTCAGGGAAAAACCCACTATATTCCTCGGAAATTATCAAATCTTGGACTTGTCTAGGAAGAAGACTATGATTCGTTTTAGGAAGAACATAGATTAATTGAATGTACGGTGAAAAAGGAACATTCTTTTTGCCACCATAGTTTTGTTTTATAAGAGAAAAGGTAGTTGGTGTTGCAGTCTTCACAGAAAAAGTGGACGGTAAACACGTTTGCAGTTCACACGCTAAATCCGCCAATAATGGAGGATATGCGTATTGATACTTCCATCTCCAATGTGGACAATCCTTGGTATAATAGGTAAACACCCACTCCAGACCCTCCATGTAATTTTTACATATCATTGATTTATCGTATGAAGACCCAAACAAGGATTGGTAATATCTCTGTTGCCAGTGTTTCTCCCTTGGACAAATATACTTCTCTTCCGCACGATAAATGATAGGTACACTCTGAATATACATGTCGCGTTCTTCTACAGTATCCATTTTCCAACGTCGATTGTCGGACTTGTCGCGCAAATCATATTCGGCTACTATTAAATCGTGTTCATATTTCGCCAATTCATTGATAAAGGTAAACACCCAATTCCATTGTATTTCTAGTGTATCATTTGATATAAACGACCGATTCACATGAGAACCAATGATACGACGATATGTAGACAAAAGAGTATCCATTCCGCTAGTTCTAAGATTCAGTGCGGGGAAGTGTGGCAAAAAATCATTTCCTAAGAAAAAACACAAGAAAACATAATCATAAATACGATGGCTATTTACACCATTGCATTGTAATTCGTGCAATATACCCCATGATAATCTAGAAATATCCATAAAAGAACACGCATTTTTTTCATTTGGATCAACCTGAGGTAAATCGATGGAACTCTTGATGAACTCCGGAGTTTCTCGAAAAATAAAAATATTATTCACCAATTTGCAGTGAAAAACAGACAACATAATCAAATCGGAATCTAATCCGTAAACTGCAACAGTGTCCTTGGACACTCCTCCGGAAAATTGGTTTCTCATATAACTAAACATTTTATGTTCTCCCTCACCCGGTTCATCAGAACCAGATACAATAATATGTTTTATGTCTGGATGCTCGCACGCATATTGTGTAAAATGATGCGATACAGTTTTACTCAAATGGTCCATAAATTGAGTGCCTGGTGTGATATTGGATGTTGACCAACTATGATCTGATACTGTATCTGTGGTATCTAATGGCACGCCTTTGACCGCATTCGAAATCTTGGACAACATAACACTCTTATACCTACGGTTTCGTTGTTGGTCCATTTTTGCAAAAGGTGCAACACCATCAAATGCAATATATACCGTATCTGATGGGCTAATCAATTCAATGTAGTACTCTATTTTTTCAATAACCAATCGAATAATTTCATCCTCAAATTTCTCTATGCCGATTTCATCCACATTGATTGACCTTACTGCGTCATATATAATCGAATTACAGTCCATATACAAGTGTTGAATCCGTGCATGTGCGGATTGTACTGACAATAATGTTCGTATAATATTAGAATAATTTTTAATAATATACGAAAAATAGCTTGGTATTCCCATTTCTGATCAATGTATTATATACCCAATATGCATTTATATTGGTTCAATAGAAACATTTAGTCGGATTCAATATGCAAATTTCTGTACGTATTATATTAGATTCTTTTATACTATGGAACTAAACATTATTAATATCATATACCTATTTTTCAGATTTGCACCCTTTATCATTGTAAGTTATTTTACATTAGAATCCATATTCAATCAAGATCTAAAAGGTGTCGTCTATTTGATAGGTCTTTTGGTTGCAAGTGTTATGACTATTTTAATTGGAAATATGATGGGACAAACTGACGAACGACTGATCGCCAACCCAAAATGCACTACATTGACCATCGGTAATAACCAACCATTATCAACGCTTCCTCTCAGTCAAACCGTATTTGGATACACATTATCGTATTTATCCTATTTTATTGGGGTTAATAATTTGGCCACACAAAATATTCCGACTTTTATTATTTTTCCATTGATTATCTTGGCAGACATGATGTGGAATACTGCTAATAGTTGCTCAACAAATCCTAAATTATTGGTCGCGCTTATTGTTGGTGGATTAGTAGGAGTACTTTGGGCGATGTTAATTGATTCGACTGGTATGGTTAACTTGACGTACTTCAGTGGGGTTAGCAATAAAGCCGTTTGTTCACAACCATCGCGCAGCATGTATAGATGCAGAACTGTCAAAAAAAACGCAACTGGTAAATAAAAATGAGCAGATCTATAGTGAAGGGTATTATATATCGTAAAATACTACGTGTTATGTTATGATATGATGATATGATGATATAAGGCGGCAATCATGTTCGATTCGCCTTTGCACCTACATTGCGAACAGTACCTACACCTCCGGGAGCCAAACTGTGTGGTTTATAACAAACCAATGAATTATCGGAAAAAATACTCTTCATAGTAAAAGGTGCTACAGTTGGAAGTTTCGGACTATGTGTAGGAATATTTCTTACAGGCTGTGTAAAGAAAATATAATTGGACGGCATTATATACATTAAATCGACATAATATTATCAAGGATCAAAATATTTGATATTATTAGAAAACCAAGTCGTTAGGTATGATACAGCGCGAGATTTGTGAAAATTATTGACTCCAACACGACCACTATAATTGGGTTTGTTGAAATGTTTCATAAAATTTTGTATAATGGGTATAGTATTTGCCAAAGTGTATTTACTCTCTAAATCCGCGTATAAAAATGCGGGATATCCTTTTCTAGCATTTACACTATTATGAAATTGGAATAACATATCAATCAGATCCTTTTTTGTTTGTATTACATGAAAGTTGATCCCCTTCATGTATTGCATTGCATGATTTGCACAATCAGGGCATGGTAAATTATCACATATCGTAATGATAACTTGAAATAATTCTTTTCGTATTTCTGGAAATGCATCTTCCTTTACTTTTTGAGCCAAAGTATGAAATAGAAACCATATAGGCTCTCCCCATAACATTGTTTTAGGTTTAGCGTTGTTTTTGATATTACTATCGATGGTTGATGGCCTAAGACTCTGTGCTTGCAAAGAACTATTTATTGACGTGTCATTTTTCACAATATAAGTACTTGATAGGGGTACTATCCTTTGAGATACGGATGGTACATTATTACGATACGTATTCGAATTACCTAGTTTAGTGGAAAATTGTAATGGATACATATGGAGTTGCCCTTACATAAAAGATATAAATAATTATCACGATATAAATATATAGACCATACATTTCAATGTCTTTAACTGATAAGAAAGAATTGTTGAAAAAGACTATACGTGATTGGATTCAAGTAGACAATGAAATACGGACCCTTAAAAAAGAACAGAAGAAAAGAGATGATACAAAAAAGAAATTATCGTCTACATTGATGACGATTATGAAAGAGAATGAAATCGACTGTTTTGACACCAATGACGGTAAAATTCAATATAATAAACAAACTGTAAAAAAACCTATCACAAAAAAAGTATTGCTAAATATTTTATCGAAATATTACCAAGGCGACGAGACAAAGGCAGGAGAAGTTCAAAATTATATATTAGAAAATCGTGAAGAAGCTGTAAAAGAAACGATTACTCGAAAGATCGTGTCAGTAAAAGACGATGTATAAATTTATATATATTTTGTGAGGGGGGGGGGGGTATGTCTATATCGAATCAATCATATCAAACCAAATTCTGGAATTGTATACACATCTCCATTCTTCACGTAACGCGCAATGATTTCTGGGTTATCTTTACCGTCTAATACATCTTCGGTTTTATAGACGTTTGTAAAAGAGTCTACATAGTAAACGATACCCTTTATTTCAACCGCTGATACTTCAACCTTTTGTATAACATTTGCAAAAGTATTACTCTCTATGACCAATCCATGAGGAGTACCCTTTGTGTGTGTTCCACAAAATTCACATTCGGATTTTCTTCTCCGCGTGCATTGTTCGCCATTCGCGAGTTTAGCAACACATCTATTCAGATCAGGTATTGAGTTTTTGATACGTTTCCTCTTGGTAAAATCTTCTTTTTGCAAAATAACCCTATTGTAGTCATACATGAATTCCATTAATTGGGCTATTTTATTTGTATCGGTAAATCCCAGTTCTATCGATTTAGAACGAATATCGTTTTTGAAGGTTTGGAAGAACTCGTCGACCTTGGTAGTAATACGTTTTTCCATATTTTTGATGTTATATATTGATGCGAGTGAATATAATATCAAAAAATACAACCAAATTGATAAAGATCAATTTTATTGAATATACGTTATATTGTGTATTTGTAAATACACCCCCCATTCTAGAACATTTTATATATATTTTTAAAGACTTCTTGAGCATCTACGCATACATCGCGTAAATACTGACGAACAAGATTCTTATCCGATTTTTGTTCAAATGCAACACGCACAATACTATCCGTATTGTGGGGATGAAATTTCTTGAATCCACAGAATGAGAGTGTTTTCTCGCCCTGATAATATTTTTGATAAAGCATATATTCGACCACCTTTCCAATTGTATAGTCTTCATTTTCCAAGACAATGTCAAAACACGATTCCATAGTTGTTTCACTATTTACAATCGGCATGGCATCAGAATCTATCGCCTGAATGATATCGATCAATTTGTTTTGAAGTATAGCGCATGCTTTTTTTACCAATTCTGGATTTTCATAAATACCCACCGTTTTAATGATAAAATCATAGCTATCCTCCACATACTGTCGCTGTGCATCCAAAAGTCGGTAATTCTCTTTTTGAAAAGCAATTTCATCGGCGGTCGCCTCTTCAGAACGTAGTTTTGCTTCCAAATCTTCCCATACACTAGCCGATTTGGTTAAATCTGGTGTATTTGCATAAGAGCAATTTGACACAACATTATACATACTATTCATTTGTGCGGTTCCAATGGAGAAATCAGAAGACAATGATATCCTTTCACCAGGAATAGAATCACTTATCTTGGGACGTAATCTAGCAAAATCAATAAAATACCCCGTTTTAGGATTGGGAGGGAAAATTTTGCGAACCTCGTTTTCAGTCAAATAATCACCTGTGGTTTTGTTTTTAATCCTAAACTGTTCTGTAGTAATATATTCAATTGTATCTCCATCATTCTTCACGTCAATCTCCAACGAATATTTACCTGGCAAAACATCTAAATCCTTCATATGGATGGGTATCGAACTAAGTCGTTGTTTCAGAATTTCATTATGTAATCGTCCCGTATTCACATGAATGGTGCATTGATTTGTTTCATATTGATCTGTGTGAATTACATTGATTGGAATGCTAGATAATATTGTTCGTCGCAATGCATTTGCAAAACTGACATTGATACCAGATAATGTGAAACGGTAGATATCATCTTCTTCTGAAATCTTGGACAAAGATGGATTCATTGTTTTCTGATAGACTAGATACAGTATAGGTCGATGTTTTTATATGAATATTGATCGGATAAATATCAATTTTATAGATTGCAGAATTATAAGATAGAAATATCTATGCCTCTATCTTATAATAACTTGAAAATGGAAAATACTATTATTCATCCAGATACAGATCGAGATGTAGATCCAGACCCACATACAGATCCATATGTAGATGTAGATGTAGAAACAGAATCAAAACCTTCTTTTGTATATTTGCTCGTATCATCAGATGAAAAAGCTACTTATGTCGGTGCTACGATAGATTTAGACCATCGACTCCGTCAACACAATAAAGAAATTAAAGGCGGAGCACATGCAACGAGTGTAAAAGTGGGCCAAGGAAAAAAATGGAGACGTGCATGTTATGTTTCGGGATTTCCAAACTGGCAAGCCGCTCTCCAATTCGAATGGCGTTGGAAACAAATTGGACGAAAACGGTTAAAGGCTGATGGCACAAAAAATATGAAACCTTTGGACCGAAGAATGCTTGCTCTACAAGAACTATTGGCACTATCTCAATCTACTACAAAAGCGATACCTTACGCTGAATGGAAAACCCCCCCACAAGTACACATGGAAAATACGGACTCCTGATCTACATTTGTATTTTCTCGTCAAACAAAGGTTCGACATCCTTATCATGTGTTATAACAAAGATGCATTTTTTGTACTTACGGAAATCGTGAATTAACCCCAATAATTCCCGTTTTAATCCAGGATCCAATGCATTCGTCGGTTCATCTAAAATAACTATCTGCGAAGGGTGAATTAGACCACCAATAATATTGATAATTTGGCGTTGACCTCCTGACAAATTGTCGCCTAATGATCCGGATTGCGTTTCATGAATATCAATATTGCGATAGAGTTCGGTAATCTTTGGATACTTTAATATTTCATCTAAACGCGTCTTGCAGGTATCGTGATGTTCCTCATTGCAACCATACATCATGTTTTCAATAACTTTTTTGTCAAATAACTTTGAATTTTGAGATACATAAATCATATTTTTTCGAATATAATCAGGATCCAACTCTTGGACATCTACTCCATCAATCCTTATAGTTCCTTCTCTTGGTTTGTATAATTTCAAGATCAATTTCATAAAAGTGGATTTTCCATTTCCAGAAAGACCCATCACACCGACTATTTTATTCCGCATATCAATCTGTAATGATTTATCTGTGAAAACTGGGTTTTCTCCACTTTCGTATTGAAATGATACTTTATCAAACTCAACAACATTAAATGGTAGATCATATTTTTCATATGTTTGTGAATCGATTGATGGGATATATTTTTCCATATCCTTGAAATGTTTTAAAACAGTGTCTGTTCTACCGATGAATTCAATAATATCGGGTATTTGCCCATTCAATGTTTTGATCTTTTCTCGGTACAACATGAGAATGGTAAAGAAGGTTATAAAAATAGTTATTGATATCTGTTTATTAAAGTACAAATACATCAAGGTATAGATGGAGACAAACACTATCAAATAAATAAAACTGTTCAATATAGTATTGTATCGATCCGTTGTATTGTAAAATGCATACGCCTTTTCGATTCCCTTGTTTGTTTTTTCTTGGTATGTGTCAATCTCCTGGGATGTTTGTCCTCGATAAATGATCTTATCTATATTATTCAAAATTTCCATTAAATAACTTTCATTATGACCTATTTGTTCCTCATATTCCTCGTTCTTTTTCAAAAGGTGTTTCCAATTAAATATCAAAAATAAGATCAACATTATATTCGCTAATAAAAAGCTTAATCCAAAAATCCAATTTTTATATACAAAAAATCCACTGATTACTAACAAAAAGAGTGCATTTGGTAAAATAAATGAAACAATATCACTAAATACCATAAAACAAACGGATGAAATGCGATTGATTGGTGAATATAATTTGGTAAAATTCATTGTACTGAAATTTTCGTTGTTTACTTTAAGAACAATAGTAATCAGTGCTTGCCGTATCCATTGTCGCAATTTGGTTAAAAGTGTAGTTTTGTAATATTTAAAAAAACCAACGATGCATAAATACAGAATAACCAAACCAATAAGGTAATATACAAATTGATATGCCATGGCTTTGTCGTTTTTTTGCATAGAAGAAATAATTTGTGCCGTTGTGTAAGAAATACCGTTTGATTGAACTACACTTGCCATCAGTGATGCTAGTATCATAAACATAGTATTCCATCGTTCTTGATAAAAAAACTTTTTGATTAAACTATATACAAATGACATTACTTATACTAATCGTACAATATTATTTTTCAAAGATAAAATTTATGTAATAGGAACAATACTACATAAATTTCATAGCTTGTTGATCGCTATTTCATAGCTTGTTGATCGCTATTTCATAGCTTGTTGATCGCTATTTCATAGCTTGTTCCAAGGTTCTGATTTTATATTAGAAACATAATCTCTAAACTTTTCATAATTTGGATGTTCCGATATATGTTTATCTATTGAAAAACTACGTCCACATGCAGATCCAAATCGTCCATAAAACTCCAATTTCTTTGACATCTCACTATTCACAACTTTTCCATCAACTGATCCATACAATCGATGTCCATGACCCCTTTTATGTTTAGGAGAATCTGAGTCATACTCATCATGCCTACAAATACCCATACTATTGCGAACTACTGTTTGTAAGTTAGAGTCATAGTGATCAGAGATAATGTCTTTTGCAACATCTATGTCCAATTTACCATAGTATACATCGTATAATAAATATGCAAATCTATGATTACGTGACCCAATACTATCGGTAAAATCATATTTTACGCGTTTTATCTCATTATCTAACAATTCTTGATCAAACGCCATATTCATTCCATAGAATACTCCATTCATAGTCCTTAAAACGCTATGCGTCATTTTTCCAAGTTCAAAACGCATGATTTCACCGGTTCGAATATTACCTAACAACCAAGAGCAAGGGTAATCGCCGGAATTTTTATCCAACATAATAGATACATATTCATCTAAAGTTTTCCCATACTGCATTGCCTTTCTTATTCTGCAAAAGTAGGGAGTTCCACTAATAAAATCCGCCTTGTAATTCACGTCAGCGATAGTAGTCTCGCAACCAATAATGCCAGTAGAAGATAAAAACCAATCCGTAGAACTTGATACTAAACCTGCAGCAGTTTGCATACGAAATTGATATCCTTTAACCGGCGTAATCAACATGATTATATTCAAATATTGTCCAGATACAAAGTCAGAATGAGTATTGTGTGCCATGATAATATCGCCTTTTTTGGTGGCATTGCCGGTTGCGATAAATGCACTACATCGACCCTGGTCGCAACTTTGTTTATTATAAAATTCATTCATTCCAACCAACGCATTCCATTCAATCAAATCTTCCATTGTAATAGAAGTACCCATCGATTTTGCACCTTGGACAATTCCCTCCAATTCTCTATAAATATCGGGGTATTCGGTTCGAACCTTGGGTAAAATATATCGTTTACAATCCGCGGAATATTTCTTGTAAGAAATCTTGGAAAAGTTTTGCTGTACTTCAAATGGTATGGATTCCTTTATCTTGGACAAAACATCATGCAACAAGTGTCCATGAGCATAACCTATTTCAAAGGAAGTCCCCCACAGTTCAATTTGTCTCCATCCATCATGTAGATCGTGCAATCTACCCTTGATTTCCAATGGAGACGAATGAACCATCCGATTCTTCCGCGTTTTTCTACTATGGTACTTAGATAAATTTCGGGTTTTCATAGAAATATAATAAAATTAATATAACAACTAAAATGTGTTTGTTATATTATGATTGGATTTATATCATCGGATTTATTGTCCGCTTACAAAAAGCAATGAAATAAGAATAAACATCAAAATAAACGGAAGAAGGACCAAGAACCATGCAATTCCTGGTGCACCTGCGCGGCAAATCAAGTTGAGTACCCAAGTCCAGAACAAGATGTAGACTACTTTGATTATAAAAATGAGTGCGGTGCTAGATACAGTACAGCTCATAGTACCAACACAATATTGATCTATATTACCTATGTTTTGATAGAGCATAACAACCAATGCTATAGCGGAAATCACCAAATACACATAAGATGGAGTACACAAGTTTCTTAGACCTGAAATAGCCATTGTGTTTTGTATAATACAGTATACGGTATATAATATAAGAACAAAAAAACCTCCTAAACCATTGGAGATTTTGCGTAAGAGTAAAAATTATCAGGGCCGCTCATTGGTGTTCCTGCTATTTTATTAGCAGACCAAAATGCACCTGCAGAAGTTCCGAATGCAGTAGGTGCATTCATGTTGTAAGCCGGACCAAGAAACGCATCTGTCGATAATTGAGATTTACCTCCCTTCATCATGTTTTTATTCATAGTCTTTTTATTTTTGGTCGTTTTACTTTTGTGGTATCCTTTCGAACCCCCGGTTAAAAGACGCGAAGATACTTGATTTGCCGAATCGGAAGGATCCGTATTTGGATTTCCTAAATTTACATTATAGCCTATTGTATTATAGACGTTTGGAAATTGCGCAGTTTCAAGAACCTGCGTTCCTCCCTTCATTTTTCGAAGACTACTACGTCTACCATATTTTGTTTTTCGTACATTTGTCTTTCTGTGTTTTTTGAACGAACGGTTTGATGATTTCATGTAATCTTATTTTTGTTTATTCTATATTGTAATTAGAAAAAACCATGAAAATGTATTATATATTGCGTGTTTGCAGATGTCATAATAATATAATATATGAAATGTGCGAGGGTGTAATTAATGTCTATCGGTAGATAAATACATTTATCTACCGAATACACATAGAGAAATCCACCTTTTTGTAGCCATTTGGCTACTAAAACATGGATAGCCCTTAACTCTATTCAATGTCTACATGAGTCAACATATGGCGTCTGCAGCACACATTGGTCAATTTTAAAGAATCCAATACTTCGCCTTCTGGTGTTTTATCAATAGTATCTTTTGTCAAATAGACAACCTTATCGATTTGATGACCCTTCTGAATTTTGATTTTCCTGACCTCATCTTGGTAAAATCGGTATTTATCCGCCAAAACATTGCCGCAGGTAAAACATTTTACAGGAATGATCATATTTAGATAATTCTAGTATACTATAGTGGATGAATATTTTGCATACTATTAGAATCTTTAATTCAATTTTATCGACAAACAAAATATCCTGTAAATATATCTACTAATATACAAAATATACATTATATGGCAAAAAATAATACAATACTCTACACAGTTTTCATTTTTATTATCATTGCGGTTGTTGTAGGAATGTATGTATTATTCTATTCAAATCCACTACACGAATCATATACCGACGAGAAAACAACTGCATCCGACATTGCCCAGGCCAATTCCGCATATGATCTACCTAGACAAGTAAGAGAAATACCTAATACTGGTATTATTCCTCCAGGATCATATTCTCTACAGGTAACTGATACACGAAAAAATGGATCTCCTATAAAAACTATGATGGCACCAATTCCACCAGGTTGTAAATTAAATAATCCATTAGACCCAAAAAGTGGTATTATATCCGATGACACTCTGGTTAAAGTCAATTGTTTAAATACTATAACACTAACTAAAGAAAATACAAAACCAATAAACGATCCCACACCTATAATAATAGATCGACAAACAATATACAATCCCAACGATATTAATCAGGTGTATCATTACAATGAAGGTACCCCTCAAGACAAAGAAGAATCCCAGGAAGTATTCAAACCTGTTTTGGATTTAGTCAATCCACCTCCATTATTCTATGAATCTGGTAGTTATATTGTCGATTCAACCGGTTATGTTCCTAACTATGCAGACAGTATTTATTTGAGTTCAACCACCGGATTTTCACAGATAGGAACTATTGAAAACGCGCCTTATATGTATGGAGGATTTTGCAAAGAAAATTCCTCAGATAAACAAACTATCAACGCAAAATGCAATACATTAGATAAAGATGTATGTGCATCAACAGAATGTTGTGTTTTATTGGGAGGACAAAAATGTGTAGCAGGAAACGAACAGGGACCTTCTATTCCTAACAGCTATAGTGATTTTACTATTGTTAATCGTGATTTTTATTACTATTCTGGAAAGTGCTATGGAAACTGTCCAAATGATTACTTTGGTCCTATGAGTATTCCAGGAATGAAAGAGGACACACAAAATGCCATGGTCTTGAAAGATGAAGTGATGTTTGAGAATGATTTGAATAAAGAATTCAATCAAGTTGTTAATGCGGCTGCGGCATTTCCTACCGATGCCTATAAAATGAATCCGACTAAAGCACCTCCTTCCTTAACGTGGGGTCCTTTACCTACAAGAACACAAGATCCAACAAAGAAAACATGTGAACCAAATAATTGTATGCCAGATGGTGGAGATTCTTGTGATGAAAAAGACACTCGCTGTACATTCAAAAATGGCAAGGATCCTTACACTAATAAGGATATAAATGTATGCTCAAACGATTATGGATATGATTGCAAAAGTCCTTCTTGCTGTTCCGCTTCGCCAACAGTTGTTCCTATGTAATATAGTGATTTTTCTGTTTTGTAGATACTTGGTTGCAAAAAAATGTAAAATTGATATGTATTTTTAAAAAAGATACATATCATATTCTTAACATTCTTATAATATGCCTGAAAAGACAATATTTATTCCGCAAATCGGGAAAGGTATCGATATACAATATCTTATTGGCGAAAATGCAAAAGATAATTTTAGGATCATCGATATTGCAAATCCAAATGATATTTGGTTCCACGTAGAAGATAAACCTTCATCACATATTATAGCACTTTTACCGGCAGATACACCTCTGAGTAAAAAAGACACACAATATATTATAAAACAAGGTGCTGTATTGTGTAAACAGTATTCTAAATATGCTTCTGAAAAAAAACTATCAATTATTTACACCAACATTCATAACGTGAAAAAGACAGAAATACCCGGTAGTGTTGAAACAACTATGGTGAAAAGGGTTGTTATATGATGTATGATCGCTATATATCAGTAAAAATAGACCTTTGTATCCATTTTTACCAACAACACAAAGACACATAGACACTGAGACAAAGACAAAGACAAACACAAACACAAACACAAAGACAAAGACAGGACATTCAATATATCTCTATTCTATTTTTCTTTTTTACTATCTAGATTATTACGATTTAGATCCTTTGTATGTTTCCATTCACACATTCTTTGTAATAATTCTTGCTTCGCGCATTCATGATCTTCCTCGGTAAACGAAGCAAGTTCTACCAAACGCTTCGCTTGTCTTTCGTAAAACGTTCCGTCTATATCAATTGGGTATTGATAATCATCCTCCGGACCATCGTAAGGTGATGCGTCAGGATACGGACCATCATACATATCATTATTCAAAGGTACCTCTACAAATTCATTCTCCATATTCGCTACAGACATTTTACTATAACTATACTATTATTATTCTTTATTCTTTATTGCTCGGTTGATGTCATTTCTATTGATAGAGAAAAAGCATATCAATTTTGTAGATTTCAGAATTTGTGCAAATATACAAAGGGTTCATAATTATTTTGACACAATATATTAAACCCCACAAAAATTATAGAATATTTAAGATTTGAATAATATTTGAATGATATTTTACGATTTTTTAGGATATCTTGGACATTGGGGTCCCAAACTTGTCTTCGTATTATCGATTCTTCTTTTGATAAAAAGTCCGTCCAAAATAATATTGTGCTATCTTTTAGGACAATTATGCAATACTATATTCAACTATGTAGCAAAAGACATTATTCGACAACCCAGGCCATCGTCAGAAACATTTCATTATTTCAAATGGAACTCATTAGAAGATCAATACTGTCTTACTAACAAAATGGGTGCACAAAAATACGGAATGCCTTCAGGTCATGCTCAATCTGTGGCGTTTTCATTGATTTTTATTCACTACGCGTTGAGAAACGGCAAAATCTCCGCGCTATTTTTATTTCTTTCCTTGATAACCATTATACAAAGAGTTATATATCAAAATCATTCGATTGAACAAGTTCTTGCTGGGACTATTGTAGGTGCATGTTTAGGATATGTCTTTTGGAATTACGCAACACCTATTATCGGTAGAATCGAGAGAAACTATTTTGATAAATTTTGATGATGTTTATCATGACACCGTGAACAAACACTCATTAAATTAGCGGGGTGATTCTTATGAATCGTCGTCTTATTACCATTTTGGTCAATGCGAATCATTCCATCCTGATCCGCATCGGCTTGCATATGAACGTGGTGCGTTTCTTCTCCTAGATTAAGTCCACACATTTCACACAGACCCCGTATTTTTGCGGCATTGTATCTAGATGTAGGATAAGATAACATCCCTTTTACATCAGGCCAATATTTCGTTCGAATATCATACGCCCGTGTTAAAAAATCTTCAGGTAAATGCAAAGACCGGCATACTTCGAGTCCATACATTCTATTTCCCGGACCGGGCTGTAATTTTCGGTCATAAATCAATTGATCGGTTTCTCGATCATAATGAACCGCCATATGCATCAAAGATAGTCGATCTAAACCCTGAACCTCCTCATATTTTACAATTTCATGAAAATGTGTGGCAAAAATGAAAGACGACTGTTTTGCATGTAAATCCATGAGACCAGATACAAAAATACTGAGTGCGGACTCGGTTTCCGTTCCAGAGCATAATTCATCGCCCAAAATAAGACTGCGATTATCCGCCATTTTCAAAATAACGCGAAGTTCCGACATTTCAACCGCAAAAGTAGAAAGACCTTTGAATAAATTATCATTTCCCAAGATTCTGGAAAAAATAGCAGTGTAAGGCTTATACACAAATTGTGTGCATGGTACATGCAATCCCGATTGAGCCATGATTACTGCTATGCCCAGTGCTCTTATAAAACTGGTTTTACCAACCGCATTTGTTCCATAAAGTAAAACCCCTTTTTGGTCTTGCCCAAGAAAAATATCGTTGGATACGTAGAACTCACGTTGTTGTATATGTTCAATGAGTGCATGTCGCAGACCTTCTGCATTTACGTAGGAACCGTCTCCACCTCCATTCTCACAAGATTCCGTGTAGGACTCTCCTATGCGTGGACAACAGTATTGATACTGTTTTGCAATATAGGCTTTGCATTGTACCACATCTATGTTTGATATAAATCGGGAAAGAATTTCAATATCAGAAAAACAGGTTTTCTCCAACTGAGTCAAAACCTCCAAATATGCCAACACAATACGTCGATTTCGCTCCTCTTTTTGATACAGCATTTCATTGCAAATCTTGGACAAAATGGGGAAAGAGATCTCATCCGCGGATCCAGAAGCCGAAGTGAATTTTATGTCCTTACCTTCTACTGTGAGATTCGTTTCTGGAATGGAATATACTGTATCTGATACAAGACACTTTTTGAGTAGAGTACCGCGTTTTTTCGTGATTTGAAACGAGGTTCCCGATTTTTCAGTTTCATGTATTTTCACGTATTCAATCTGTGCCGAAGCGCTTTCTGAGATACCCTCTTGTTGTCTGATTAACCGATTCAACCAAAGATGGATTGCATTAAATTGGCGAATATTTTCTTCGTATTTGTCCAAGATATCATCCAATTCTGTCACAATACCATGTTTTACGAAACATTGATCAAAATTGTTTAAATTCGAAATCGATTGACAAACATCCATGTGAAAATGTTTGTCCAAGAATTCTTGGACTTTTGTAGAAACGGCAGAAATGGAAGCTTGTGTATCAATTAACTCTCTTTCTTGGACACACGCAGAAATCAATCCTGATATTTCTCTAGCTGAAACAGTCGATTGATAAAATGACCAAATTGAAGAAGGCAGCAATTTCTGCATGATTAGTTGTCTGGAAAACTTGTCCATATCCCTTATGGGTGTTAACAAACGTCTTATAGGATCAACCAAGGCGTCGTAATGCGACAACACGAGCTCCGTAGTAGCATATTGACCCTTCAACCAAGCTTCATCCGTAGTTGGAGATACGAGTTGCATGTGAAATTGACGCCGACCCATGGCAGTTATACACTTATTCAGTAAGGTCGATACTGACGACACTTGACCCATCCGCTTCTGTCCTGGCATAATGTGATCCGAAGACTGATCCAATATATTCAATTGTTTCAATGTATGATTCGCCAATAAAACCTGTGTTGTATCTTGGAAGGTGGGAATCATAATATTGCGAACCAAATTGGGATTGTGTTCTTGGACAAAATCCATCAAAAAACAAAAGGCCTGTGTAGCCGTGGGATATCGATCAAACTCTTGGCAAATGTGTAATGCACTTTTTCCATAGAATTTGTCCAAGATATTGTGAATATATTTCTGTTTTTCGCAATTTTGCGCCTTTTCGGAAGACATCTTGGACACATAATGGAAAGTAGTTTGCGATGGGAATCCAGAGAATTGTATAATAGATTGGATTGTTGTGTCCGATAAATCCGATACAATAACGACTTCACTTGGGTGATGTATGGATACCATACGTTCCAGTTCATCCATGGTGGTATGTTGTATTTTGCGATCCGACAAGTGAACTAATGTACGTTGAAATTCGTGTAAATTTGAAACGCCTGTGAAAATATTGGCTACGGCAATTCCGCAAACCATCGTTTCTTTTGCGTTTGTATCAGGCCGCGTAGTCGGGTTTGAGTTTGATTTTGTCTTCGTCGTCTTCGTATTTGTTTTTGTCGAATATTGGTCAATCCAAATACACATAATATTATTTGTAATCTGTGGTAAACTATCAGTATCATAAGACATATACGTACCCGCTGAATGAACCGCATCTAATACACGCTTTATCATTTTCCCCTCCTTTACTTGTACATATACGACCGCGGTATACCCTTGGTCCGTTATTTTTTGCAAATATTTGTCCAAGGTATAATCGCGAAATCCTGCCATGAATACTGCGCAATCTTGATAAACCGCCTTTTTTTCGGAGACATTTAAATTGCATAATTGCGTAAATTCGGTAATTTGACTCCCACCTATTTCTCCTGTTCTTGGACATCGAAAACCATATACCTCGAAAAATGCACCTACCTGTAGTAAAACAACTGTCTTTTCACCATACTTAGATTGATATGTTTTTGTTAATTGGATATATTCTTCGTAAATCGACGTTGACATTATTGTGAAGACAATAGTTTTAATGAACAATCAAAATATAATATTGTATAATTTATTGATTAAAAACGTTTATGTGGATTTACACAAATAAAAATTGATATTGACAAAGAAAATGATAGGAAAACCAAAACAAATTCATGCGACAAACAAAATCATGCGACAAAAACAATCAAACCTAATGACCAAACTGAATCATACAAAGGATAAAGGGTATGGAACAGGAACAGGATCCGGATATGGACATTGGGTTGACATAGATGATAATAAAATACCAAGTACATACATGCTTTTGCATATTCCCATACCTAGATCCATATACATCAATTCATGTGGAAAACAAAAAGTGATATCATCTTCATATAGACCTACCTTACCGTGTATCATAGAACAAAATGATAATACAGAACACTCTTATTCTATATTATCCAACATACACAAGATTTCGTTTTACATTGCACTATTTCTAGGTGTTATTGTTCTCATAGAAATATTGTTATTATTATTCTATTACGCCTATATTTGTCATGGTGTGGATTCCAGATCATTAAAATAATTGTACAGTAGATTCTCAGGATTATGGTTTTGTATTTCTCCGCAGATCATGGAAGCAGTTTCATACATTTTGCGCAATACATCATTTGGGGCACTCGAACCCACCTTGATAAATCCTTTTTTTATGAGGAATCGCTTTATTTCGGGTATTGACGTCTGTTTTAATAGTTGTGATTTTGTAGTAATATTATTACGCAAAGTTCTGTTCGATACTAAGACAGATATCTTGGGATGCACCTTGGACTTTCCCACTCGAAATGTTCTGCGAATTGTGCGTTTTTGCTTTGGATATTTTATCCTGGGTTTTTGACTCGGCTTATTTGTGGCCTCCATAGTCTTCTTTATTTCTTGAAGTCTGTCTGTGGATGATTGTTGAGTGTTTACACTTTGTTCTTGAAGTAATGGCTGTACCAAAGATGATGGTTGTACTAAAGGATTTATTACAGATGGTATTTGAATCGGCTGTGGTAAAGACGTATTTGATAATAGGTTGAGGGTGTTTTGTTGAGGCATTCGGCGCTGGGTTTTATTATGTAATTGTCGATATGTTGGTAAAGTTCCACCGTATTTCAAACAACCGTATTGTGGCTGAGAATGCCTTATAGAGGGTACGTGTAGATTCGATAAAGGAATGGATAAAGGCATTTGTGTTGTATTGAAGACGTTAGGCGCTGAAATTTCCACCATTTCTTCAATCGGTGTAGTGAGATTTTGATGAAACAATAAAGAACCTGTATTGGAAACCGCATTATTCGAATATTGTTTCAGCGTCTTATTTCGCATATCCTTGGCTTGTTTTTGTTCATCCGTCAAAGACAACATATATTTCAAGGATTCGTCAAAATCACTGTTAAAGTTTTGGAGACCAGTATCTAGAATAGAAGGTTTGTCGGGTGGTGTTTGGCCCAGTATTTTTTTGTAATTTTGTTCTTGTTGATTACGTATAAATCGCAAAACATGGTTTTTACTGCGTATTGTATTTGTTTTTGGTTTCGGTGCACGTACTTTGATGGACGGAATGGGTTGTCCATTGTCATCAGTTCGTTTTTTTCTCGTACTACGACCACCACTGGTCGGTATTTTGAATAATTCTGGATTAATTGTGATTGTTTTTTTGCTCATTTTATAATACTATGGATATATGGATTATATGGATTATATGGATTATATGAATATGGATATGGATATATGGATATACTATATTTGGAAAAACAAAACATATATTAGACACATTATATTACACACTATATTACACACTATACATACAATCCGTAGGGTATCGGTCTCTGATTCGAAGCTTTATTCTTATTCACTAGAAAAACATCATATCCTGCGTCCATATCTTCTATAGTGATCCGTTTACGTTGTTCTTCCGGTTTACCATAAATGCGCCTTCCATGCGCGATTTTGATATAAGAAAATAGAGCCTCCATGTCGCGGCCATAGAAAACAAACTTTTCAGAGTATTTTTCAAACCATTTTGCTAAAGTGTTGGATTCCGTACTAGAACATATGGACCAACCGTTGTCTTGGACCTTTTTCTGGAAGATTTGCATCAGTTCCTTTGGACTATACGAATCTATCGTAAATCGCCAAATGAATCGTGATTCGAGACCCTGGTTCACACTAAAAAACGTCTTCTTCAACTCATCTTCGTATCCTGCAATAATAACCATTAGATTATCCTTATTCGAACTCAGAGCTTCGCACAATGTATCCAGACACTCTTTCGAGTAAGAATCCGTATCTCCTGGTAGACCATTGTTCGATGCACCCAGAGAATAAGCTTCATCGATAAAAAGACACCCACCCAAGCATTCTTGGATCAATTTCGAGGTTTTTATTGCGGTTTGACCCAAATACCCGGCTACTAAATCACTGCGAGTCGCTTTTTTAAACACGCGGTTTTTCAATACACCTATCTTCGAATAAATTTTCCCTAAAAGTGTGGCTACTTCGGTTTTTCCAGTTCCGGGAGGTCCGGATAGAACTGTATGCATAAAATCGTGATCTTTTCCTTTGTGTAGATCCTGTATAAAGTACAAAAGTTGATTTAACAGCGAATTTTTGAATGAAGTCATACCAATCATATCGTGTAATTGAAAGAGCTCTTCCTTCACTTGCACCAAAGCTTTTAGGTCGATATTGTATTTTACATAAGGTCGATACTCGGTTTTTTGAATCAATGATATCAAGTCCGAAAATGTATCGATTTTTGCGTCAATATGTACTTCCTCAATGGGTTGCATAATATCAAGGGGTTTCATTTGACCGTTATCACTGCGTAAAAGAGGGGGTATATGGTATTTTAAAAAATTTTCGGTTTCGTCTTGTGGTGGTTTCAGCGGTGAAAATGGATCATATCCTTGTAATCCCGCGTAGTTATAATTAAATAACAGCGACGGTTTTGGTATCTTGGACATATGATTTCCAACATAAGACGGAGTGTTTAATTTATTCGATATATAATGAAACTGTGAAAATTGCAAAATTGTCAAATAATCCGCATATGTATAACTCTGTTGACTGTTATACTCATCCAATAATTGTATGAATGATTTTGGTTTCAAATCACTCATAGATCGTATTATATGTACTAAAAACTTATCTTTATCTTTATCTTTTAGAGAATATACATAAAAATAACATTTGTTATATGTATATGAAATATTTCACGCATTTGTTGAAAAAGTTTATACCTAAAGATTTACCAAAGCCCGTTGGTAGATGGAGAATAGAGGATTGCAATTTGCAGATGAATCATAAGATAGATCTATCAAACGAAGACCATTGCGGTCCGTGTGGTCAATACGCTTTGAAGAAAATGGAGCAAAAAAAGCCAAAAAAATAAACCATGATAGATTGACTCTCTTTTATGATGTGAACCATATTTTTTACTGATAATTATTATTAGTAAAACAATCTAAAAAATTGATTCGTACATTATATTAACTATTCATACCAAACCATACAACACAATAATATACTACAAAAGATGAATAGTTCCGGATCTCATTATGTTGAGGGATTGGATGCAAAAAAGATGGGAGATATGCCTGCAGTATCTGGGAAGGTTGTAAAAATAAAACGTTCTAAATCAAAACAGGTTCCCAAAAAACACGTCGATGAACATCCAAGTGTATATGACCATGGGGGGTTGCACGACCATGGGGGATTGCATGACCATCACGGTATTGGAATGCACATTGATAATGAGGGATTTACAATGGATCATCTAGAAAAAGCAATGTTGGATTCAGAAAAAGAATCGCACAAATTACCAGGAGGGGATCCAGCGGCTACACAATTCGATGCAAAAAAGTTGATCGATGATATTATGAAAACATTTCCTACCGAGCAAGAGATTATGGATGCGGACGGAAAACCGGTTCAACATGAGGTTTTGTCCCATCTCGGATCTTATACCGAAGAACCATACCATTTGATAGAGTCGTATTTCCGCGGTCAACACTTGGAACGTCTGGTTCGTCATCAAATTGAATCCTATAATCACTTCATCAATTACCAGATTCAACGCACGATTCAAATGTTCAATCCCGTGAATATTCGTTCCGAAAACGATTTTGTGGCCGACAGAGGACAGTATTTCTTGGAAGTGAGCGTATCCTTCGCCAATTTCAAACTATATCCACCCCAAATTCACGAGAACAACGGTGCAACCAAATTGATGTATCCTCAAGAAGCCAAGTTGCGAAACTTCACGTATGCATCCGCCATGACAGTCGATATACAAATACAATACACGGTTCGCAACACAGATGCGATGGATGTTCCCAAGATCATTACACGCGTTTTGCCAAAGATAAACATTGGAAAGATGCCGATCATGTTGAAATCGTCAATCTGTGTCCTCAACCAAAATCGCCACATCGAATCGACCCACACCGGCGAATGTTCTATGGATTGCGGTGGATATTTCATTGTCAAAGGTTCCGAGAAAACAGTGCTTGGACAAGAGCGTGCCGCCGAAAACCGCGTCTATGTGTTCGATGGTAAAAACACGACAAAGTGGAGCTGGTACGCCGAAATAAAATCCGTCCCTGATTATAAATGCAT
>Ga0136644_10000953_pt1 | contig 23079 bp, 24 predicted proteins | sample C_130820_EF_Meta_FD_94780 | JGI IMG/M metagenome (GOLD analysis project Ga0136644, IMG submission 94780) | Freshwater microbial communities from Lake Croche, Canada to study carbon cycling - C_130820_EF_MetaG (v2) (version 2) | ecosystem: Environmental > Aquatic > Freshwater > Lake | place...
AACATTTAGTAAATTAATTCCTTCTTGGGATATTGATCTAAATTCAATTGCAGAACCTATGAAAACCCATTTTCGACAATTAGGTTTGGCACAATTGGTATATTTTTATGGTGGAATGATTGTTCCAAATTCTTTTATTTGTACTCGTAATTTGAGAAGTCTTTATGATACTACTAAAGAAAATCCTTTTGTATGTGAAGCTATTAATAATACATTAAATAATAAAGATCAAAAGAGGAAATTGACATTTATTCCTGATATGTATTTTATGGCTGCAAAAAAGAATGATCCTGTTATTTTGGAATTGGTAGAACATTTGAAAGAGTTGAATCGATTTCCTCATTTTTCAAGTGAAATGGATTTTGTAGGTTATACATCTCAATGGTTGCTTGAAAATATCCAAAAACAACGCTTGAATCTTATTGGAGGTGAAATTATTGGTGTAAAAACAGAAGACAATAAAACTATTTTATTAGATAATTTGATGGAAGAAGATTATTTGAAAATAAGTAATAAAAGTGTAGGGGTTTATATTCCAGCGGATGAAATACTTTCTAGACCTAAATTTCAATGGTTCGCAGTTATGCCTTCTGAAGAATTATTGAAAACAAATATGATTGTTACAAAATATTTAAAAGCATCTATTGTAGACAGTCAGGGAACCTACGGTTCCCCATAAGGGGAACCAAGGTTCCCCCTTAAACCCCCTCCTATCAAGGAACCTACGGTTCCCCTGAACCCCCTCCCTATAAGGGGAACCTACGGTTCCCCCCCTTTAAACCCCCTCCTATCAAGGAACCTACGGTTCCCCTGAACCCCCTCCCTATAAGGGGAACCTACGGTTCCCTTAAAGAATGTTTTTCAAAGATTCTTTTTGTTTTTCTGTCAATGTATCTGGAAACTTCACATCAAATTCTATAACCATATTTCCAATATTGTCATCTTTTATCATTCCTAATCCATTAATAATTTTTTTACTTCCTGGTTTGATTATGTTATTTCCTGTATTGTTATTCATACAAATACGTTTTCCATTTAAATGATCGAATTCAAATATAAAACCACACAATGATTCTTTCAAAGTTATTGTTTTATTTAAATATAGATCCATACCTTGTCTAGTTATTTCATTCGAATTTTTTACATTTACTTTGATACGCACTTCACCTTTTACTTGGTTATTAATATTATGCCCTTTATCTCGAATCACAATAATTTCATCATTATCTATTCCTTTTGGAATATTCAAAGTAAATGTTTCATTTTCCGTAGATTTAATATTATTTAAAACATTTATACGCTCTATATTTATTTCTACAGAGCATCCATGATAAGATTGTTCTAATGTTATATCAATTGTTTTATTAATAGGTTCGGGTCGATTAAAAGAATGAAACATTTCGGTATGAATATTTATTCCTGGACCCCCACTATGAAAAATACGAACACCTCCACCTCCTCCTCCAAATCCTCCAAAACCACCAAAGCCTCCAGGCATCCCACCATTAAACATCATGTTAAAAATATTATTTATATCATGCATCTCATGATCCATATGATGAAATCCTTGACCTCCATTCCCAAATTTTAATTGCATATCATAATCATTACGTTTTGAAAAGTCACTTAATACATCAAATGCTTCATTGATTTCTTGAAATTTTTCTGTAGTATCTTCATCTGGATTTCTATCAGGATGATGTAAAAGAGAAAGTTTTCGAAATGCTTTTTTAATTTCTGATTCATCCGCGTCATTTGAAACACCTAATACATCATAATAATTTGGCATTGAGATATAATATATATTTTATTATCATCGTTTTATATAATTTTTAATAAAATATATAAATCGATTTTTAGAATATCATAAATATTATGAGTTATAATACTTTTATTACAAAATATAAACCTTATTTTATTGATGATTTTTATTTGGATGAAAATTTGATTTCTGTTTTGAAAACATTTTTGGAAATGGACCAATTGAATTTGTTATTTGTAGGAACCACTAGTTCTGGAAAATCATCATTATTATATGCTTTAATAAGAGAATATTATAAATTAGAAAAAGATAGTTCATTGCCTGAAAATAATATTTTATTTATAAACAATTTGAAAGAACAAGGAATACAATATTTTCGTAATGAAATGAAAACATTTTGCCAAACTCATAGTTCAATATATGGTAAAAAAAAACTAGTTATTATTGATGATTTAGATAATATAAACGAACAAAGTCAACAAGTATTTCGTAATTATATTGATAAATATAAACATAATATCCATTTTATTTCTGTTTGTACTAACGTCCAAAAAGTAATTGAAAGTATTCAATCTAGATTACATATATTGAATATTTCTTTACCTTTACCCGAGCAAATATATGAAATTGTAAATAAAATTGTAAAAAATGAAAACATAATTATAGATGAAGAATCAAAAGAATATTTAATAATGATTTCAGGAAATTCTATACGTGTTTTAATAAATTTATTAGAAAAAATATATATCTTAGGAGAACCAGTAACCATTGAATTATGTAAAAAAATTTGCTTTAATATTTCTTTCAAAGAATTCGAATCTTATTTACAATGTATACAAAATAAAGATTTACCTGGCGCTATTAAAGTTATGTATAATATTTATGATTATGGTTATTCTGTAATAGATATTTTGGATTATTTTTTTATTTTCATAAAATTAACAAATAGAATTGATGAAGAAACAAAATATAAAATAATCCCATTTTTATGTAAATATATTACTATTTTTCATAATATACATGAAGATGTTATTGAAATTGCTCTTTTAACAAATAATTTATATGATTTGATAAATAATAATAAAAAGTGATTTAAAAAATAAAATATATTTTATACAAGAATTAAGAAATAAAAATGTCATCTAATAATATTGATATGAAAAATACTAAAAAAAAAAAAAGAAAATACAAAAAAAAAACGAAAAATGCAGAACCCGCATTTGTAGCAGTAATACCATCAGCTCAGGCAACACAACCGGTGCAACCAGTACAACCATTACAACCTACACAACCAGCACAGGCAATACAAGATACACAACCAATTGAAAATTTTATTTCCGAATCTAAGTTAGCAGAATTACAAAAAAAACTCGAACATTTTTCTTTGACAAATTCTTTTGTTGAAAAAAAAGAACCAGAAAAGAAAAATGAAGAATCCAACAAAAAATCTACTAAAAAAGATGATGATGACGATGATGAAGAAGATTATCTTAGTAAATTAGATGTAGTTGTTAGATCTGTTGTTGAAAAATATATTGATCGTTCTTTATTTGGAACAAAAAGATGTGTAAATGTATTAGACCGTAATGATCTTAGTATTTTTGATTGGTTGAATCATACACAAGAAGAATTAATGGATGCAACACTTTATTTAGAAAAACTAAAAAAAACACTTATAGAACATTCTATTCGAAATACTATTAATGCGGCTAATGCAGCAATTGCAGCAAATGCGGCAATTACAGCAAATGCAGCAAATGCAGCAAATACAACCAGTTAAAATTGTAATTATAAAAATTAAAAATATACGTTTTTAATATATGAAAAAACCAATTTAGAAGACGTTTTATATGTTATTTTTATATACTAATAATTATTAAATCATTAGTATATAAATGACTTCTAATTTATTTAATGTAACTATACCAAAAGAAATTTTATTTGATTTACTTGATAAAATATGTATAAAAACAGATAAATATTATTTATTTGATTTAAATTCTTATAAAAAAATGATTTTTCATGAGTATTATGATGAATTCAAAATTAAAATTAAACCTTATTATAGAGTGAGTAAAAGATTTTATATTGAACGAAAATTAGTGTATAGTTCTTTTACAAACATTATACGCCAAATATGTAAAAGCAACAATGTAATGTTTACTTCAAAGATAAAATACAATGAATCGATTTATAATATTGATTATTATATATACTTTTAAGGGGAACCGTAGGTTCCCCCTTAAACCCCCTCCTATCAGGGAACCTACGGTTCCCCTGAAACCCCTCCCTTAAATAAAATTACTTGATATTAACCGAAAGTTTAATATCAAAACAAAAAAGTAGGTTCCCTGATAGGGAGGGGTTTCAGGGGAACCGTAGGTTCCCTGACCCCTTATGCACTAATCTTCTTAGTAGGAATTTCGATATCTACTATATATATCGAGTTCTCTGTCATAATAATATATTCTTTTCCTACCTTGTAAATTTTTGAAATAGGGCTAGTATATTCTTCTTCGCTTTTTACAAGCAATTTTTCTTGATTTTCTTCTTTTACACCAATCAAAACTGTCTTTTCTAAAGATTGAGTCCAATAATCTAACATTACTGGTTTATCTTCAACAATTGATAATTTTGCTGCATGTTGAAGAGTATTATTTTCAGGTAAACGATAACCACTAGGAGTAGTAACATTTGTTGTATTAGAACTCATTTATTATGAAATATAAATTATATGTTAGATTTTACTTTAAATCCTTCTACCGAATATTATTTTAATTTATGTGTTTTCCTAAAATAATATGAATATAAACATATTATACAAATGATGAATAAAATAGAAAAACAATCTATTATTGATGCATATGTAAATATCCTAAATAATTATTTTTCTAATTTTATGGAATCCGAAATTTGTTGTCAAGAACAAAATTATTATATAAATACAAATTTTAATAGTAAAATCAATTATAATTTATTTATTGGTTTAAAAATTATAAATAGAATTTTTGAGTGTGTATTGTTAAAAACAAAAAATGTAAGTTCTACATATTATTATACAAATGAATCTATAACTTATTATTTAGAATATTTAGAACAAATCTATAAAGCAAATTATTCAAATAATGTAAATACAGATATAATTCTATTTGTTTATAAAAAAATAATTTTAGAATTATTTGATAATGATAGTAAAAATAATAATATAAAAATAGGAGGAAAAAGTATATTATCCAATATTATTCAATCCAATAGTAATTTTAATAATTTAGAAGATATTCCTAAACAAGAACTTATTTTGTTTTGTTCTCTATTGTTTAAAATTACAAATTTATTACTTTCATGGAAAAATACAATTGAAGTCATGGAAAAAAATGATATTATAAAAAATAAATTATCTTATATTTTAAGAATAGAATCTTGTGTAAAATTATTAGATAGTTTTATGAAAAATGTTGATAATATAAGTTGTTTCATAGAATACCTAGAAATATTTTATCAACAAATAAATATTTCTCATTCTATGTGGATAAATTTTTTAGAAGAATTTTTGTTAGAAATTTCTAAAAAAAGAAAAAAAAAAGAGTTCAAAGATACAGAAAGTTTTTTATTGTTTTTCAATATAGAAAAAGAGAATATACAAGATAATATAAACAATAATAAATTGGCGTTTGTTATTCATCAAATGATTGGAAACTAATATTCTATTTTTTCTTCGCTCAATATAATATTTTTTTTTCTCAATTTTGTATTTTTAATTTTAGTTGTGATTATTTCATTTTTTACAATTATATTGTTATATTCATCTTCTAATATTTTTTTGATAAATTCAAAAACAAATCTTAAAATTCGCTCCGTACAATTTCCAACAATCAAACAACTTCCCGTTCTAAAAATCATAAATGATATTTCTGTATATTTACTATAATCATTCAATTCACTCATCTTCATTTTTCTATCCTCTAACATGATTTGTCCGTTTTGTAATGTTTTATCAAAATCTAAAGAATTATTGAAATAAAATTTACATTTTACTCCTGGATAACTACAAGGATCATATGCACTCTCTATTTTATATTTATCACTTTTCAAAATATTATATAATCTATCACGGTTTATATAAAATCCACAATTAAAATTGGAATTTATTAATACATTTTCTTCTGTATCTGTTTCTAAAAAATCTAACTTTGATTCTACAAAAGGTTGAATTATTTCTAATATCATTCTTTTTATAGTTTCTAAATATTCGGGGTTTAATATTCCAGGTATCTCTAATTTTCCAGTATTGAAAACTTTTACATGTATTTCACGAAATATTTCTTTATATTTGAATCTTACAATAATAGCAAAACAATTATAAAATGCATTTTTGGCTTTCCCTCTACAATTCATAATATCTTTTTTAGATATTCCAACCGTTATTTTTCTTTCATCTTTGTATTTATTACGTCTATTTTTGGATGAATCTACTTGTTTAATAATATGTTCTTTGTAATAACCAATGTTTTCCAATTTTTTTTTATATTCTTCATATTCTTCTGGTGTTTTAGATACAATTTTTATTTGTTTTTTAACAACACCTTTTTTAGGTAACCAATATTCAATAATAGGAATTTTCCAAAAAATGTTATGTATATCAATTTCTTGATTTAAAAAGAGAACTTTGGTTTTCGTAGAAATATACAATTCATCATATTCTGGTAAATCTTTTATAAATATTTTATTTTCATCTTCATTTTTATTGTCTATTTCGTTATTTTTTATATCATTACTTGATGTTTTCATATTTTGAATGTTTGAGTTGTCTCCGATACTTGTTAAATAATTCAACCATTCTTCATCAATATTTGACATAGTTATGTAATTACTTAAAGTCTTTAAGTATTTTTCAATTTTTTATTTACCTCAAAATTTTTTCTGATATGTAATATAAAGTATTCTAAAATATTGTTTATATTTGAATCATTCGAATGCATTATTGTTTCTACAATTATAAAAAAATCATTGTTTAATTTTTCGGGTTTAAAATTTATGATATAATTCAAATAATTTTTCAATATTGTTTTTATATCTATATTGTATTTGATACTTATTTCATTTAAATATTCTTTCCAATTTTCTTTGTTACTTTCTACAAAGATATGAATATTTTCCCATAATTGATCGGTAACAATATTTTCTTCTAATATTGAATTCTTTTTTTTGTTATTGATATTTTGATTTAATTGTATGAAATTTATCATACTTCTTATATCTGAATTATAATTCTTTTGTATTCTATCTATAGCCATATCCGTAATTTCCAAGTTTTCTTTCTCTGCAATATTTTTTATAAATTTATAAATATTATCTTTTGGTAGTTGATTAAAACGAACACAAATAAATTCATTTTTTAATGATTCATCTATTTTACTTATATAATTACATATTAAACAAAAACGAACATTGTAACAAGAAGATTGTAACAAATATTTTAATGCCTGTTGTGCGTTTTTTGTCATATAATCTACTTCATCCAATATTACAAATTTCAATCCTTTGTCGAAAAAATTGTTGGATTTTACAAATTGGTGGATATGGCTACGTATTACATCTATCCCCCTTTCATCTGATGCATTCAAATGGATAACTGTCCCTTTGTTTTTTTGATTGTATTTGATTTGATATTCATTTATAATATTTATAATTGTCGTTGTTTTACCTGTTCCTGGGGGACCATAAAATAGCAAATTTGGAAAATAATTCTTCTCCAAAATATTTTTAAACATTTTACGATTGATAGGATCGAGAACAATATCATCAAAATTTGTAGGTCGATATTTTTCTACCCATGGAATTGTTGTTTTTATTGGTGTAGATGATAATAATGAAATATTTGACATTATAATTATTGTTATACACACTTTATGTTTTTTATTGTATTTTTTATTTTGTCGAAAAGAATATTTTGAAATGATATAAAAATTCGAGAATAATAAAAAATATTATAAAAAACAAAATGAGTTCTAAAAAATCCAAAATAAAAAAAACAGATATAGAGAAAAAAATAGAAAATAATAATTTGGATTCCCAAAATATTTCAATAAAAATCGAGGAAAATATAATGGATGATGAAATTGTTAAAAAAAAAGGAAGAAAACCTAAAGGTGGTAAATTATTAACAAAAACTGTAAATACGAATTCTTCTGTAAATCAAGTTGTAAATGTTATTTTGCATTTGAAATGTTCTTTAAAAGATTTAACTGATTATAACAATAAATTGAATAATATGATTAAATATCCATTATCATATAATCCTGAAATTCCACCCAATATTATGACATATAATCAAGAAACTCCTGTTACTTTTTCTGAATACAAAGAAAAAATAGAAGAAGATCAAGAACATAAAAAAGAAATTGTAAGACCTGCTTATAATGAAATTAAAGTTCAGCAAATTTGTTCTTTATGTAATAAAGATTTTGAAACAGAGAACAATGATGAAGATGCTGAAATTAGTATCAAAGACATTAATCAAAAACTAAAGAAATTAAAAATTAATCTTTATAAAGATACAAATCCTGATAAAAAATCCGCGTGTTTTTGGTGTACTTATGATTATGACAATTATACTTGTTATATACCCAAATATGAATCAAATGGAAAAATGTATGGATATGGTTCATTTTGCCGTCCAGAATGTGCCGTTGCTTATTTAATGAAAGAAAATATTGATGATTCAATGAAATTTGAAAGATATCAATTGTTAAATCATATTTATAGTAAAATTTACAATTTCAAAAAAAATATTAAACCAGCACCAAATCCTTATTATTTATTAGAAAAATATTATGGAAGTCTTAGTATACAAGAATATCGTAAATTGTTGAAAACAGAACATATGTTATTGGTTATTGAAAAACCAATGTCTCGAATTTTACCTGAATTACATGAAGATAATGAAGATTTTATAATCAATATTTATGGCGAAAAAATATCTAAAAATACAAATACATCGGGGGTTTATAAAGTAAAAAAACAATCGGATAAATCGAAAGGTCCATCTAAATCTTCTATTATAAAAGAAAGTTTTGGATGTAAAGAATTATAATATATTTTTTATTATAGAAATAAAAAATATAAATATATTGTTGTTTATTTTTACAATGACAATTGTATCATGTGATTTAATGGGTGGTTTAGGAAATCAATTGTTTCAAATATTTACTACGTTTGCTTATTGTTTAAGATATGGTAAACAAATGATTCTTCCTTATTCAAAAGTTCTTACTGTAGGTATAACTCGTAATACATATTGGGATTCACTTTTGAAAAATTTGAAAATGTTTACAACAATAAATAATGAATTTTGTATTACAAATGATGAATTGTTTGAATTCAAAATATACAAAGAAAAACAACACCATTATAACGTAATTCCTGAAATAATTGATGATAATGTAATTTTGTTTGGATTTTTTCAAAGTCCAAAATATTTTCAAGATCAATATGATGAAATATTGTCATTGATAAAAATAGAAGAAATAAAAACAGAAATTATAAATGAATTTTCCAAATATTTTTTAATGGGTTATACAACAATTAGTATTCATTTTCGTCTTGGCGATTATAAATTTAAACAAGAAAATCATCCTATAATGTCTTATGAATATTATTACAATTCATTATTACATATTTTATGTTATATTGACACAAATAAACCTGTAAATGTTTTATATTTTTGTGAAAAAGAAGATAATCATATTATAGAAGAAGTTATCAAAAACCTTGAAAAAACATTTTTGTTTTTTACTTTTATTAAAGTAGATGATTCTATAGAAGATTGGAAACAGATGATTATTATGAGTAATTGTAATCATAATATCATAGCAAATAGCACTTTCAGTTGGTGGGGCGCTTTTTTGAACAATAATAATGGTAAAATAGTTTGTTATCCTTCTCAATGGTTTGGATTTTTAAAAAAACATGTTAATATAGATGATATGTTTCCTGAAGATTGGGATTGGATAAATGTATAAAAAATTGATTTTAAAATGAATATAAAAATAATTAGTATTATCTATTCATAATTATTATTATTATTGAAATAATCTTTATTATAAGAAATGTCAAGATACGCTGAATATAAATCTACTCATGATGCTATTATGTCTTTACCTTTTATCAAAGATTTGATAGAAAAAAATAAAAGATTGAAAAAGGAAAATAATGCATTTAAGTATCTTCTATTTTCTACAGATTATTGTTCTAATAAAAATATTTGTAAATGTAATTTGGATAAAAAGATGAGAGACAATTTTATTAAAGAAGAAAAATTTGAAGGTGTTTTTCAAAATGTAGTAGATGATGATGATGATATTGTTGTTGTTGTTGAAAAAGTTCCTGATATTGTAGAAGTTATTGATGTTCCTGATGTTCCTGATGTTCCTGTTATTTCTGTTGTTCCTGTTGTTCCTGTTGTGCCTGTTGTTACTGTGGTTCCTGTTGTTCCTGTTGTTCCTGAAGTTGTTGAAGAAAATAAAATGAATGAATTAACTGAAATGATGGAAAAATTGAGTATTAATGATACAAAAGAAAACGTTCATATTGAAATGAATGAATTAACTGAAATGATGGAAAAATTGAGTATTAATGATACAAAAGAAAACGTTCATATTGAAATTATTGAAAATCAAATAGACGAAGTAGAAGAAGAAGAGGAAGTAGAAGAAGAAGAGGAAGAAGTAGAAGAAGAAGAAGTAGAAGAAGTAGAAGAAGAAGAAGTAGAAGAAGAAGAAGTAGAAGAAGAAGAGAAAGTAGAAAAAGTGAAAGAAAAAGTGAAAGAAGTAGTGGAAGAAGTAGAAGAAGAAGAAGAGGAAGAGGAAGAGGATTCAGAAGTTTTTGAAATTATGATTTCAGGAAAGAAATATTATACAAATAATGAAGTAAACGGAAAAATTTATTTAATTGATAACGATGAAGAAGTAGGTGATGAAATTGGTATATTTGTAAATGGTGTATCTCAATTCAACAAAAAATAAAATAATAATTATATATTTGTAATAATATTGTATATTTTGTAATTTTTTATTTTTTCTTATTTTTTCTTGTTTGCTCTCGTTTTAATTTATTATTTCTTTTTTTTGTTCCTCCTCTTATCAATACAGCTTTTTTTTGACTTTCTAAAGTTAATACTACATTTGCCACATCAAGAAATAAAGAAAATAATAATGTATAGAATTTTTGTTTATTTATTTCTTCAAAATTTATTTTGATTCTTTCTTGATGTAATGCTTCATCTTTTGCATTTTTTATATCTCCTTCTAATTCAGAAATTTTTTTATTTAATTTTTTTATCAATTCTCTATTTTGATTCAAATTTTTATTCCATTCTTCTATTAATTTGTAAAGATCTTTGTCTTTATTATAGATTAATTCTAACAAATTTTGTTCTGTTAATAAACTGGGTAAATATCTTTTAAATTCATTTAATTTGTCTAATTTATTTTTTACTTCATCTATTTTTTTAAATATAAAAGACAAAAAATTTGATTTTAATACCACATTAATATTATATTCTTTTTTACGTTCTCTTTTATTTGATGTTTCTGTGGTATTCATAATACCCGAATTTTTCAATGGTTTTTCTTCTAATTTCATTAATTTTTCTGTTTTTTCACTTTTTGAATCTTTTATAGAAAACATCATACGATTTTTGAAAATATTCCAGTTTGGTATTTTTTTTTGTGAAAGACCTTTGGAATAATAATTCAAAATCATAGACTCTAATTGATTTCCTAGATAATCTCCAACATAAGGGCACCATATTTTTTTTTCATCTTTTTTTACTAGTTCTCCTTTTATGAAATCAATATAAATATATATTTCTTTTTTAGGAGCATCTAAAATATTCAAATTTACAAAAGACATTCCAACTTTCAAAATTTCTTTCTCTTTTTTTTTTGAAGTTTCTTTTTTTCCTAAATAAAAATAACTATCATATAAGTAATTTAAATATTCATAAAATTCCGAATTAGTATCTGTATTACTACTATTTAATATTGTTTGTAATTTTGTATTTGATGATTCTCTTATTGGTGTTTTATAATCATTTACGATGATACTACTAAAAACATCATATTCTCTTGGAATATATTTTTTTAATTCTTCATCAATTGAATTTTTATCTTTATCTTTTAATAAATCATCTAATCCTTTCAATACAACATCATTTTCTAAATTTTTGAATTTTATATCTCTTTTTCTTTTTAATTTTGCTTCTTGTAAAGCAACCCACATTTTTCTATATTCTATTACAAGTCTCTGGTAAACAGGATGATTCAAAACATCATTTATCCAAATATTTTTTTTGACAGTATATATTTCATCATTTATTTTGAAATAAGAATAATAATTTGTAACCATTGGATCTAAAACTGTATATTTTATTATGCCATTACCTTTAATAAAATCATATGATGTTTGCATATCATTTGTTACAGGAAATTTAGTAGGAAATATTAATTCTATCATTGCTAAAACATTTGTTTGAATATTATAGTCTCGTTTTTTATAATATTTTTTTTGGTCTTCTTCTGTTTCTATATTTTGAATATCTAAAATGGTTTTTTCTTTAGAAAATGCTAAAAGACGTTGAGTAAATTTTTCTTTGTTAAAAAAAAATTCAATACGTTCTCTATATGTTAAATAACGTAAATTATACAATGGATATGTTACATCAAATGTAAAATATGGCAATTCATTCAATTCGGAACTTACATCTGATAATTCAGGATGATGTAATAAACTTCTTTTGAAATCAATTAAACTAGAAGATTTTCCTGGTATATTTGTTGATATTTTGATTTTTAATTCTTCTACATTAATACTCATTTGATATTTCTATATTCTAATATATAGTCCTATAATATAGGGGAACCTACTAAGGGAACCTACTAAGGGAACCTACTAAGGGAACCTACGGTTCCCCTTAAACCCCTCCCTATAAGGGAACCTACGGTTCCCCTTAAACCCCTCCCTATAAGGGAGAACCTATTTTTTGACTTTATATTAATTAATTAGTTAATATCAAGTTTTTTTATTTAAGGGAGGGGTTTAAGGGGAACCGTAGGTTCCCTTATTTAGTATTTCTTTTAATTTTTTTATATCTTCTTCCGTAATATTTTCCGGAGAACTTTCGTTCTCTAATAATGAAATATGATAATCTTTGAATTCTTCAGGTAATATAAAAAACTGACTTTCTTCATGAAACAAATACTCAGTACATATTACAAATATAATTGTTATTATAAAAGCAATATATATATCACGAGTTCCCATCCATGCAATTGCAAATACTAATATTTGTCTGCTAAATGTATATTTGAAATAAGATTCTAAAGTTTTACTTAATTTAAAGTTTGCAAATTTTGAAACAATATTCAATGTTATTATCATTAACCCAGCAAATATTTTACTACTATTTAACATTTGTATTTGATTATGTAAATAACTTACAGATTGGGTTAAAAAATTACCTTTTATTTTTTTTGAACTTTTACCCATATCTTATATATTATATATACAAAATCAAGGCTAAAATGATTTTTTGCAAAGGTTTTGAATAAATTATTCTTTTTCTTTCTCTTTTTCTTTCTCTTTCTCTTTCTCTTTCAACGTTTTTATTTTTACGGTTTTTTTTGAATCAATATCTAAAAAAATTGGATCTTCTATATAATCTATGTTTTCTACATTGACATCTTCTATAAAATCAAATGATTCTTTATTATCATAATTATAAAATATTATTACAATGATACATACAAACAATCCAATATATTTATTTATAAATGTATAAAATATTATAATCATTATTGATATAATTTTACCAAATTTGGTTTTACTAAATGAAATAAATAAATCATTTTTATACAAAAATAAAAATATCAGTATAATAGGAATAAACTCTGCTATTATTTTTTGTTCCATTTTTACTTATATTCTTGTTAGATTTTATCTCTTTGTTCTTGTTTGCATCATTTTCTTTATTCTTTGTGTGTAAAGTTGTAAAAAAAATTATTTTGTAATGTATATGAATTCTGTTGTTGTTATTTTGTCTGATAAAAAATATTTTAAAAAAGCCGAAAATACGATAAATGAAATTCGCACTAAAGGAGAATGGAAAAAAGATATTGTATTTATTAGTGTTGATTTTGATTTAGAATCATCTTTTATTGAAAAATATTCTCTTATTGAAAAACAATTTCCACGTATTGATATTTCTGAGCTACAATCCAAGTTGTCGAAAAAAAGATATAATGTTGGAGATGGACGCGAAATAAATAAAATTATACAATGGGAAAAACTTCATGTTTTTGATGAATATTTCAAAATATGGGATAGAGTCATATTTTTTGATGCGGGGTTTCGTATTTATGATAAAATCGAATTTTTAGAAAATATGGATTGTAACAATGTGCTTATTGCACCAAATGATTGTGGTTATGAAAATGATAGAACTGGTAAAAAAGAAAAATCGATGTATAATATTATAGATAAAGAAACCCATAAAGACGATTTTGAATCATTTTTTCAGAATATTCAACCTGAAGATATGGAAAAAGACCATTTTTCGAATTGTATGTTTATGTTTGATACCAAAATATTGGATAAAATACATAAATCAGAAATGATAAAAATTACAAATCAATATGCCATATGGATAGCAAATGAAATGAGTCTTATGAATTACATATTTGTAATAAAATACAAAATGTATAAAGAATTACCTAGTAGAAATGAAAATAATAAATATTTATATGCTTGGTCTGAAATAGATTTACCAAATACTCATTTTAATGATTATTGTTATGTAAAATATTCAAACAATCCCGATCATCTTATGTGGTATATTTAGTTTTCAGGGGTAAAAGGATCTAGGAGGGGATTCTTCAAATAAATAATTTCTATTGATTTTTTAAGTATATCTATTTTATTTTTATAAAATGTCTTCTTTAGTAACATCCGCTTCTCCTTGGATGAATGATGATTCTGGGAATAAAAAACGTCAATCTACAATGCGAAAAACCATTAAATTAAGATCTGAAAATGGGAATGGGAATTTCAATAGTTATGAAGAAAATAATATAGGAAATGTTTCAGGTTATGATGAAACCACATTAGAAAACGAAAAATATGGGAAAATGTCGCCTTCTACAATTGAAGATCAAACACAATTTAATAATACCCGTAATAATCGTGTCAATGAATTATTAGATAAAATTACTTCTCTAGATACGGCTTCTAATAATAATAAAATGGGGGATTTTAAACCTATGACACCTCCTTCTTTGAATGTTAAACGTGATATGGATACGACAGGAGAAACCAAACAATATATTCCTCCTATGCCTTCTTATTTGAAGGCTACTATTGATCGTTCTTCTTCGGTTTCTAATGGAGGGATGGCTTCTATTGGTTATGGTTTAGGAGATGGGGGGGCGAATATGTATAGCAATTATCAAAAAAGTTATGAACCACATTCTAAATTGAATAATAATAACAAACCCTATTATGCTGCTATGGGTATTGGGGGTAGTGGAGGAAATGATAAAATGATGGAAAAGATTAATTATTTGATTCATTTGATGGAAGAAAATCAGAATGAGAGAACTGCGAATATAACCGAGGAATTCATTTTATATACCTTTTTAGGTGTTTTTGTCATTTTTGTGGTGGATTCTTTTTCTCGATGTGGGAAATATGTTCGGTAAGTAGGGGGTGTTTTACCTTTCTTTTTATATTTTTTTTGTTTTTTTGGTATATTTTATTTTGTTGATAGGTTTGGTATAAATCTTATTATTTTATAGTTTTATATATAAAATAATAAATGAGTTTTTCTTCATTCAATACTTGTTATGCTTTGTCTGTATCAAAACCTGTTGTAGTTGTAAGTGGTGATTATGGACCTACAAATATTTCGCAAGTATCTGCTACGGCTAATAGTGTAAATTTGAATTTTTATCCACCGACTAATTTCCCCCCCCCCCCTTAATAAATCAAATATAACAGGTTATGTTGTTAATGGTTATGATTATAGTATTGTTACTTTTTCTAATACAGATGTAAATACAGTTAGTATAACAGGATTAAGAACTTCAAATCAAAGTTATAGTGTAATAATGGGAACAACATTTAGTAATGGTATTACTTATAATAATACAAATACTTTTACTATTATAACTGCTCCTTCTATAACTCTGATAGATAATACACTTGTTGATATTAAAATTAGATATTCTGGAAATCAGAAGATAACAAGAAAAACTTATAAATATTATAATACTAATAGTTCTACTAGTGTTCCAACTCTTACATTATATAATAGTATAGCTAATAGTATGAGTTCTTTTACTTCTACAAATCTTTCTGTAAATTCAAGTAATTATATAGAAGATGTTATTGATGAACCACTTGTTAATGGAAAATATTTTATTTTTAAAGATTTAATCATATCTAATAGTGCTGGTAATAGTCTTCCTTATACTGATAGTATTTTAATATCAAGTAGTATTCCAACAGTTTTTTATCTTAAAATTTCTTCAAAAAAAAAGTAGTATTCCAACAGTTTTTTATATGAAAATTTCTTCAAAAAAATAATATATTGTATTTTTTGAATATTATTTTTGATAAGTATTACTAGTGTAACTAGTGATTATGGAACAAGTAGTAGTAGTGATACACCATATACATTTTATTTAAAATATTCAAAAAAATAATAATTATGGAACAAGTAGTCCTAGTGATACAGCATATACATGTAAGGTAAAATATGTGAAAAAACCATATTAATTATTATAAAGCATATGCTGATAGAATATTTCCATTCCATTCGTATTGAACTGCTGCTTGATATGAACCATCAGCTGACATTGCAACATAACTCCACCTTGATGTTCCAGTATTAATTGTATTAGTATTATCTGTAACATTGTTCCAAGTTCTACCATAATCTTGAGAATATATAATACCATATGAATAACTATTTAAAGATGCTATTTGTATTGAACCATTTGATGACATTGCTATAGACCATACATTTTTATTTACTGTATTTGTACCTGAATATCCTGTTTGACTATTAACAGTAATCCAATTTACTCCATAATTACTTGAAATTACAATTCCAAGAGTATAAGAAGCTGCAGTTTGATATTGACCATCTGCTGATATTGCAATACTAGTCCAATCTATATTTTTTGTGTTATAATTTGCTGTTCCATTAAAATTTATATATGGATTACTCCAAGTTGCACCATAGTCGTAAGAATATGCAATTCCATAATTTTTACTACTATTACAAACTGCAACTGATATTGAACCATTACTAGACATTTTAATATCAGACCATTGATTTGAAGGATTGTTAGGTTGACTTATTACTGTAGTTTTTACATTTGAATAATTCCAAGTTACTCCAAAATTTGAAGAATATGCAATTTCTCTCATAATAGTTCCTATATATGCTTTACTTCCAATTATAGACATACTGCCACAAGCAAAAATTTGATATTGACCCGATGATGACATTGCAATTTTACCCGAAGGATACATCAATAAAGTACCTAGAGGTGGACTAGTAGCAGAAGTATCAGCATGACTATCAATGGTTGATACATTCCAATCTATTCCGTAATTAAATGAATAAAAAATATTTGGAGAAACAATAAAACTATCACTAATCAGTGTTTGGTATTGACCTGATGATGACATAGCAATACTAATATTAGAATAATTGTTATTTGAAGGATTCCATGAAACACCATAATTATTTGAATATATAGTACCTCTAGAACCCACTACAGATTGATATTGACCTGATGATGAAATAGAAATACCATACCAATTATTATTTTTATTAACAATATACCTATATGTATTAAATGTAGTATCAGGGTTTAATATCCAAGATTTTCCATAAGTAGGTGCTTTTATTGATTTAGGCAATGATGGATTTGATGTAATATTTAAATTATTATTTATACTTTTAATTGTAAATATATAAGTATTACCTAATGATATTCCATAAAAAGATGTATTTAAAATATCATTTGAATTTATTGTTTTACTAGAAAGTCCTGTGCATTCAATAATATAACCAGTTGCATTTGTATTTTGATCCCAAATTAAATCTATATTTACTGTATTTAAAGATAAAGATATACTTGATAAAGATATACTTGATATTGTAGGCGCTGCTAATAATGTTATATTACTAGAAGATGTTTTTGAACTAAAACCATTTTGTGCTTGAACTGTAATTGTATAAAGTGATATTGATATAGTTGTAAAAGTTGTTGAATAACTTATTTGACCATTAATTGCTGTAATATTTTGATTTGTTAATCCAGTACAAGATACAATATAATTTGTTGCATTAGTAACTGAATTCCATCTTACTGTTATAACATATCCTACAGCAGATAATGAGGGTGCACTTGGTGTAGATAATAAAGATATTGTAAAGAGTGATGATATTTGAGAAACATTTACATTTACAGCAGTTACTGTAAAATTATAAGTTGTTCCTACTAATCCTGTCAATGTTAGTTCTGTAATAGTTGATGCTAATTTTGTACTTGAAACTCCACCTATATTAGGAGTATAATTTACAATATATCCAGTCACTCCTTTTACAAGTTGCCATTTTACAGTCATTGTCAATCCATTAGCCGCAACACTTGAACCACTTGATAATGGTAATATTACCGGTGCGGCTGGTTTTACAAATGATAATGTCGCTACTACATTACCATTAACATTTTCAAAAAGCAAATTATTTTGTACTGACATATACTATATAATTTATAATAACAAACATTTCCCCGCAATAATCGGAGAACTCGGATATATCCAATTGAATGTATAATATGCCGTTTTATTCTCAAAAACGGGTGTATTTTTTTCCCGCCATTTTCCATGTATTTTCATATTCTCTCCCAAGTTCTCAAATACCAACATTTTGAATTCGGGGAACTTTTTCACGATTTTATGTATGGAATGTAAAAATCCCAAATAAAACAATGGCATAGAATCCGTATTCATAAAACTCCCATAAAATTGTAAAGCATTTCCTTCTATATCCTCATAATGCATCTTGGCATCTTTGAAAAAATACATTCCATAAATAAATTCCCCACTTTTTAAACAAAATACATAACACATATTTTGTTTTATCATTTCAATATAATTTCCCAAACTCGTTACTGATAAAAATTCCAAATGTTCCGACGTTTTTTCTAAATCCAAATTTGTTTTTATATATAAAAAATCGGTTAATACATCTATATTTTCTGAAGTTATTTGGATTACATAATAATGTGTGGGTAATGGAGGAAAATTTAAATTCCTCAAATAATAAATATATGTTATATATTGGACCAGCGGAACTATACCTTCAAACAATTCGATTTCTCGTTTTATAAGAGAACCTACTATTTCTGGGTTCTCTATTCTTTGGTTGTATTCGTGGGTTTGAAATAATTCGCGGAATTTTTTTGTTTTATTATTTTGGATCCTTTTTTCGTCTTTTCCAAATTCCATATTTTCTTCTTTATTTATACATAAATAATCCATGTAATATAGTGATGTTTCTGTATATATTTTATCTGTATCTGTATTTTTATAGCATATTTTAACAGGATTACTTATGAGACATCCTATTCTTTTTTTTTCACATAATATTTTTTCTTTTTCTATGTTTCCATTTTCATAGTCCGGATTTATTTTGAAAACATTCGAATAATAATAAGAAATAAAACACTTATCTATATGTCCTGAATACAATGCATCTAATTGTTCTTCTTCTAATGTCATTATTATTCGATCACTAGAAATATAATTCGATTTTAATAAATAGAGAACTTCTTTCTTTTCTTCTATGGAAATATCCAAGTATGGATAAGTTTTTACATCTAAAAAATTGCAAAATTTGGTTTTAATAGGACGATATTTGTAAATTACAAAAGGTTCTCTATAAAACCGCCGCCAATAATCATATGTATGAAGTACCGGTTGATTGTTCCAAAACGGATATTTTATTTTAATATATCCGTATATCAATAAATATAAAATAGTTATTCCAAACAAAAAATATTGTAACATTATTTACAATATTTTATTACTACATTTTATTATTATAAACTTATCATATTGTTATTGTTATTGTTATTGTTATTGTTATAAGGTTCTCTCGAAAACATACAAATATTGATTTTCATCTCCATTACACGATTTCATATTGGTTTTTCCATGTATTATAAATCCTGAATTACTAGCAATTTTTAAAATGTCATCTATATTCTCTATCATCAATGTATTTTCATTTTGACGAATATTATTTGTTTGTTTATCTACAAATGTTTCTTTAAAAATAACATTTGGATTATTCGATTTTATTTCATAATTCGCAGAATATTCGAAATCGATGAATTCTACGGATGTCTCTGTCCTCTTTTCTTTCGATTTATACAAAGGATTGAATTTTCTATATAATCCTGTCAAATCCATCAATGTATCTTCAAATTTTTTTGCAGAAAAACGTTCTCTATCTACTAGATGTAAAATCAAATATCCATTGGGTTTCAACCAATGATAACAATTACTGAAAAATTTTCTTTTGTCCGAAATTTCATATATTGTAAAATTCGTACATAAAATATGTGTAAAAAGATTTTTTTCAAAAGTCATTGTATCTATTATGTCAGAATGAATGAAATTGGCTTTGGGAAATTTGGTTTTTGAGAACTCTATCATAGTTTTTGATTTATCTATTCCATAAACATTGTATCCTGCGTCAGTCAATTGATTTACAACACAACCTGTTCCACTACCTATATCTAATATTGTGCTGTTTTTTGTGTCGAGTTCTGACATTTTCAATATTTCATAGAGTTCTTTTTGACAATATTTGTCGCGTTCTGTAATACCATCATATACTTCTGTATAAAAATCATCATATATTTCTAAATCTGTTTTTAATACAAAGGGTGCATTTTGACTGAACCCTTCAGGGATTTTCTTAGGAGGTTCTGCAATTCGATATAAATAATATACAATTGCTATTATTATTATTATTAAAAGCATTTTATGATAAAGAAATCGGGGATTATTGGATGTTAATATCATTTGTAAATATTTAAACATTTTTATATATTTGTTTATATATTTTTTATATATATTCTATTGATTTTTTACACTGTTTGTTTTTGTTTTATTTTTTTATACTTTTTACGATATAATATTCTAATGGTGTTGCTGGGACTCTTTCTTTTATTGCTTCTATAATACTTTGGGTTACTTTTACAAAATTAGTATTGTATAATGATAACCAAAATGAGAACATTATAAATAGAATAGCACCAAAAATAAAATCATCTATTTTATAGGGTTTATTGCGTATTAGCCAAAGAGGTATTAATTTTATACATGTGTTTATTATACTGAAAACCAAAATATTTAACAATGGATTTTTATAGTAAATCATTAAGAATAATGCTATTATATTGTTAAAAATACCGAGAATAAGCCAACTGTTCGGACAATATTTGATATATCCAAAATAGTAAAAGAGAAACCAGAGGAAAAGATAATAGGAAAAAATAAAATCAAATCTTATTGATAACATTTTACAATTTATATAATATTATTACAAATATTATTAGAACCATTATCAAAATATTGTTAACAAAAATATTAATGTTAAGGGAGGGGTTTAAGGGGAACCGTAGGTTCCCTTAGTTTCAGGGGGAACCTTGGTTCCCCTGATCCCTTAGTTGGGTCCTCGTATGATTATTGAAAATATCTCTTCCTATATTTGTATCTACAACGTTTGTATTTGGATTAAATTCGGGTTTTGAAAACAAATCAGGAAAAGGTTGTAACTCATTTTGAGAACCCATAGGAACTTGAATACGATAAAGATCACTATTGGATGATGGAACATAAACTCCTTGTTCTGCACCATGTTGAAGAGCGAAATATTGATTGCGTAATTGGTTTTCTAATTCAATATTAAATCCCGAGGGTGGAGCCCTTTGAGAACCTGGATTGAAATTTATACTTGAATTATACTCTAAATAAGGAATTACAGGTTCTTTTAAAGGAGTTCTCCGATTTATAATTGGAAAATGCGAATATTTTGTAGGAATAGGACGAGGATCAAAATTAGGTTGTAAAGGAGAATCTGGGAAATATCTAGATTGGATTCTATCATTCAATTCATCTACTCTTTCATTTTGACCTTGATAAAGGAAATTGGGTAATCCTTCTATTGGATTTTCTTGAATTTGATTTACAGATTGCATATTATTGTTATTTACTATATATGATGGAATGATAATAAATTATTTGAAAAATAACATAAAATTATTCTTGTATAATGTTGTAAAATCATTCAAGAATAGTATAAGATGTCGATTACGTTTTCAACTTCTTGGTATGTTTTTAAAGCTAAATTTGGCGCGGATGTTTATGAAAAATGGATTGATAATATGCTTTCTAATGTTTGTAATTATAATTTAGTTGTTTATTGTGACGAATTAGGTTATGAATATGTAAAAAAATATTCAGATAATATTCGAATCAAAATTGTTGTAAAACCCTTTACGGATTTTTATACTTATCAATATGAAAAAGAATGGATTCGCAATCATAAAAAGAATTGGTTATTAAATGAAAAAGTAGGTTGGGAAGTCAATGCTTTGTGGTCTGAAAAAATTAATTTTGTAAAAGAAACCATTGAAAAAAAATATTTTGATACCGATTTTTATGGATGGATGGATATTGGTTATATGCGAGGTCGACCGGATGACTTGGATATGGATACTTTGGCGAATTGGCCTAGTGCTTCTGCTATTGCTAAGTTAGAATCGAATAAAATTTATTATGCTTTGATAAACAATAGTAATTATTACATAAATCAATTATATGCTTTAATACAAGATAAAAATAGTGTAGGATTACCCAAGAATCCTATTCCACCAAATCAATTAAGTATTGCAGGGGGGTTTTTCATTTGTCATCGTGATATTTTGCTTTCTTGGTTTAAAGAATATTATGCAAAATTAGAAAAATATTTCAAACATGAATATCTTGTAAAAGACGATCAAATAGTGATAGCGGATTGTGTGTTTTCTAATTTAAACAAATTCTGTTTGATAAAAGAAGAAGATCCGCGATATGACAATTGGTTTTTATTTCAACGCAAACTCAGTCAGGGGAACCAAGGTTCCCCCTGAAACTCAGGGAACCTACGGTTCCCCTGAAACCCCTCCCTT
>Ga0136644_10000955_pt1 | contig 23071 bp, 1 predicted proteins | sample C_130820_EF_Meta_FD_94780 | JGI IMG/M metagenome (GOLD analysis project Ga0136644, IMG submission 94780) | Freshwater microbial communities from Lake Croche, Canada to study carbon cycling - C_130820_EF_MetaG (v2) (version 2) | ecosystem: Environmental > Aquatic > Freshwater > Lake | place: Lake...
GCAACAGTACCACCTGTGAAAGACCCACCTCCACCTCCAGTACTTACAGCAACACCATTCATATAAATAGTTCCACCGGCATAAATATTACCACCAATACCGACACCACCAGCAACAGTAAGAGCACCACTACTAGTAGAAGTAGAAGTGTTTGTGCTAGAGAAATAAGAAGCGCCAGCAACAGTACCACCTGTGAAAGATCCTCCTCCACCTCCAGTACTTAAAGCAACACCATTCATATAAATAGTTCCGCCGGCGTAAATATTACCTCCCACTCCCAATCCACCAGAAACAACGAGAGCTCCTGTTGTAGTAGATGTAGATGGTGTAGTAGTAACACCTGCTGATGTAGATAAAGATGTAGATGCAGCCGTAGATAGAAATGTTGTGATAGAATTATAAACAAAACTATTGCTATTACCTGCAGAAATATATTGTCCAGTTTTGCTCATAGCTATAGAAGTCCAATTACTTGTTATAGAATTGGATTTTGTCCAATTTAGACCATAACTGGTAGAATAATAAATAGAACCTGAATTAGTAGCACAAGCAGCTTGATATTGTCCAGTAATATCCATAGTTATACTAGTCCACTTAGCAATATTAGAATTCGATTGATACCAGTTAGCACCATAATTTGTAGAATAATAAATAAGACCATTACCAGCGTTATTATCAACAACAGATTGATATTGTCCTGTAAAATTCATAGATATACTATTTAACGAAGTTGTAGTTGGAATACTAGCTTGCTGCCAATTCGCACCATAATTTGTAGAATAATAAATAGTACTATAATTACTATTACAGGCAGATTGATATTGTCCAGTAGCACTTATAGCTATACTTGACCAAGCAATCATTGAAGTTCCGGATCCAGTAGTAAGACCCCAATTTTGTCCATAATTTGTAGAATAATAAATATTACCTGTATTACCACCAGCAGATTGATACTGTCCAGTATAACTCATAGCTATGCAACCATATGTTAAATTTGAAGAATTAAAAGTACTACTCCAAGTAACACCATAATTTGTGGAAATTTGGATATAATTTGAAGTCGAAACAACTGCAGATTGGTACATTCCACTAGCACTCATAGCAATACCTACCCAAGATGAAGATACAGAAGTTGATTGTGTCCAATTTCCACCATAATTTGTAGAATAATAAACATAACTAGTGCCAGTATTGCTAGAACAATAAGATTGATATTGTCCTGTCAAACTTACTGCTATAGATGTACAATAACTAGTTCCAGAATAGGATGGAATCCAGTTTACTCCAAATTTTGTATAATCTAAACTGTAAAAAGGTGTAGTACAATTAAAAATACTACTTGAGTTTAATCCAGCAGAAACATATTGCCCATTCATGCTCATAGCAATAGAATACCAGTTTCCAGTAGAGGAACCAGATTGAGTCCAATTCATACCATAATCCAAAGAATAATAAATATAATTACCATAATTCGCAGCAATTTGAATCTGACCAGTCATATTCATAGCAACAGAATACCAATTACCAGTTCCAGAATTTGATTGAGTCCAACTAGAACCAAAATTTGTAGAATTATAAATATAACCACCATTAGCAACAGCAGTTTGATATTGACCACTTATACTCATAGACACACCATAAAATGTTGATGAACTAACAAAATTGGAATTCCAATTTTGTCCATAATTTGTAGAATAATAAATATAACCATTGTTAGTAACAGCTGTTTGATAAATACCAGTTAAACTCATAGCTACAGCGTTAAAATTTCCTGAAACATTTCCACCATAAAAGTTAGTACCATAATTTGAAGAATAATAAATAAAATTTCCAATACTATTACCAACCGTAATGTATTGTCCATTTAAATTTGTAGCTATACAAGTTGATGAACTTGTAAGTGAGCCGCTGGCCATAGACCAATTTACACCATAATTACTTGAATAATACAAAGTACTAGTAGGACTAGTAATTACATATTGATATTGTCCAGTACCACTTATAGCAGCACTTTTATAACTACTTGTTCCATATGCTGTACTCCAATTCACACCATAATTTGTAGAATAATAAATATAACTATTATTGTTTGCAGCAACTTGATATTGTCCAGTTAAATTCATAGCTATAGAATACCAATTACCAGTACCAGAATTCGATGCCGAAAATGTTAAACTATTGGTAGGAGATAAGGAAGATTCGATAAGTGGATTTTGAACACTAAATAATTGTCCAATTAAATTATCAGATAAAACTATAAATTGTCCAGTAGAGTTCATAGCGATCCATTGCGGGGTAATATTACCAGATTTAAAAGTATTACTTAAATTCCAGGTTGCACCATAATTTGTAGAAGTATAAATTCTACCAGTTGTATCTTTTAAAACTCCAATTTGATATTGACCACTAGAAGTCATAGCAAAATACCCCCACGGGTTGGTTCCAACTGATGTTGATGGTGTCCAATTTACTCCATAATTTGTTGAATAATAAATATAATCATTGTTATTGTTACCAGTGGTCTGGTACTGACCAGTTGAACTTATAGCTATAGAATACCAATAACCTGTACCAGAATATGAGGACTGGTTCCATGTAGCTCCATAATTCGTTGAGTAATAAATAAAACCAGCATTATTTGCAGCAGTACAATAGGTACTATTAGCACTCATAGCTAAACCGTACCAATTTCCAGAAATCGAATTAGATGTCGTCCAATTTTGTCCATAATTTGTAGAATAATAAATATAGCCACCATTTTGACCAGCAATTTGATATTGACCAGTTCCGTTCATAGCAACAGAATTCCAGCCGGTGGGTGAGTTACTTTGATAAAAATTCGCTCCATAATTGGTCGAATAATATATATAGTATGATATCTGACTAATAAAAGTTTGATATTGGCCAGTTGAACTGATAGCAGCACCGATAAGGTAACTTGTAGTTGGCGCTGAAGATTGAGCCCAAGTACCACCATAATTGCTTGAAGTATAAATAGAACTATACGTAGGAGCAACTTGATATTGTCCGGTTGAACTGATAGCAACAGAAACAGCGCCATAAGGGGCAGGATTTTGTGAAAAAACTTTTCCAAAGTACATAGGATCTGGAGTAACATTAATGGTAGTCGTAGTAGTACCACTACCACTACCATTAACAAAAACACGAGTAGAAAAAGTAGTATCGTTTGAAATTAAACCACCAGTAAAGGTGCTGCTTCCTCCACTAAGAATAGAACCGCCAATGTAAATTCCACTTCCAGAAGGTAAATTAATGTTACCATTAACACCTACACCTCCACCAACAGTTAAAGCACCAGTACTTATTGAAGTAGAAGCAGTAGTATTTGTAAAATTAGTTGCACCTGTAACAGTACCACCTGTGAAAGACCCACCTCCACCTCCAGTACTTAAAGCAACACCATTCATATAAATAGTTCCGCCGGCATAAATATTACCACCAATACCGACACCACCAGCAACAGTAAGAGCACCACTACTAGTAGAAGTAGATGCGGTTGTGGATCCAATAAAAGCATTACCACCTATTCCTACTCCTCCAGCAACTTGAAGAGCACCAGAATTAGAAGTTTGATTATTTACTGCTGTAGAACTCATATAAATAATACCGCTGCTTCCAACATTAATACTGCCGCCTATATAAACACCACCACCTATGCCTACCCCTCCAACAACTTGAAGTGCACCAGCGTTATATCCTGTTGAACTATTTGAAGCATTAGAATTTAAAATTAAATTACCTGTTGTACTAACATTAACATTACCATTTATTCCAACACCACCATTTACCTGTAGAGCACCTGTATTATAAGAAGTAGATGCGGTTGTACTTGTAAAATTAGTCGCACCCGCGACAATACCACCTGTGAAAGAACCACCACTTAATACAGTACCGTTAAGGTAGACATTACCACCAGCAGGTAAATAAATATTACCGTTTGTATAAATTTGACCTGCGACACCCATACCACCATTTACTACAAGTGCACCTTGATTATAAGCAGTAGACGTAGTAGTTGCACCAATAAAAACATTCCCACCTATCCCTACTCCTCCAACAACTTGAAGAGCTCCAGAATTAGAGGTTGTGTTATTTGTTGTTGTTGAAGTAACATAAACATTACCACCGGTTCCAATATAAATATTACCAGCAACACCGAGTCCACCACTTAAAACAGCGGAACCAGAAGTTGAGTTAGAGGATGCTGTTGTTGAGGTAGAATAAATATTACCACCAGTTCCAACATAAATATTACCAGCAACACCGAGTCCACCACTTAAAACAGCGGAACCAGAAGTAGAGTTAGAGGATGCTGTTGTTGAAGTAGAATAAATATTACCACCAGTTCCAACATAAATATTACCAGCAACACCGAGTCCACCACTTAAAACAGCGGAACCAGAAGTTGAGTTAGAGGATGCTGTTGTTGAAGTAGAATAAATATTACCACCAGTTCCAACATAAATATTACCAGTTACACCAACGCCACCAGTAACAGTAAGAGCTCCTGTTAGAGAAGTAGTAGATACGGTACCTGCATTTACAAATACTCTTTGACTGAATGAAGCGTCTGCTAAAACATTAATTCTTGAGTTGAAAGAGGCATCACCGCTAACAAACAAGCGTGTATTTATTGAGACATCGCCCTGATGTACAGTACGTCCAAGTGTATACAAGTTTCCGTTCATAGAAACATCGTTGCCAACAAATAGACGAGCATTTAAAGACGCATCATAATTCACATTCAAACGCCCGTTTAAAGAAAGATCCTCAGCAATTATTAACGTATAGTTTGTCGTTGTTACATTGGTGTAGATAATACTAGATTGATTATATTCTTGTACATTTAAGCGACCATAAATAAGAACATCGTTTCCAACAAAAAGGCGAGTATTAATCGAAACATCACCTTGATGAATGGTGCGACCAAGTGTATACAAGTTTCCGTTCATAGAAACATCACTGCTGACAAAAAGGCGGGAATTCATGGAAACATCTCCACCAACAAAAAGACGAGTATTGATGGAAACATCGCCTTGATAAATAGTACGACCAAGTGTATACAAGTTTCCGTTCATAGAAACATCACCGCTGACAAAAAGGCGGGAATTCGTTGAAACATCACCACCAACAAAAAGGCGAGTATTAATAGAAACATCACCTTGATGAATGGTACGACCAAGTGTATACAAGTTTCCGTTCATAGAAACATCACCAGCAGCGAACAAACGAGCATTCATGGAAACATCACCACCGACAAAAAGGCGAGTATTGATAGAAACATCACCTTGATATATGGTGCGACCAAGTGTATACAAGTTTCCGTTCATAGAAACATCACCGCTGACAAAAAGGCGGGCATTCGTTGAAATATCTCCACCGACAAATAAACGAGATGCCATCGAGACATCACCGAAAACAAAAAGGCGGGCATTCGTAGAAAGATCATTAGCAAAGCTAGCGCCGCTAGTAAATAAAGAACCTCCTACATAAATATTACTACCGGCTGCTAAAAATATACGCCCGCCTAAGGAAAGATCACCTCCTAAAGACAATCTAGAATTCATAGAAACATCGCCTTGTAAAATACTTTTCCCCAAAGTATAAACATTTCCATTCATAGAAACATCACCGCCGACAAATAAACGAGCATTCATGGAAACATCACCGCCGACTAATAAACGAGAATTCATAGAAACATCTCCTTGTAATGTAGATTTTCCAGTAGCAAATAGATTTCCACCAAAAGAGATATCATTTCCAAAAAAGATTCTACCATTCATAGAAATATCACCTCTTAAAGTCGTGTTACCAAAAACGTCTAAAAAGCCGTTAACGTAGGTTTGTCTAAAAAGATTAGAATTACCAATTATCACAGGTAAGCTCATTATATATAATTTTATATATTTTATAATTGGTAAAAATACATAAAATAGATTTTTTGTTGTTTGCGATTGTGAAGTATTTTTTTAATATTTTTATCTCTATGAATCAGTTGATATTAATTTTAAAATTAAATGATAAAAAAAATAAATTATTTTACACCGTTGAAGAATTCAATCCGCACATTAGAATTTTCAACTAAGTTACTAGTTACAAATTTGTATGGAGACCCTATAGGGGTGCGGATTCAAATCTTCGCTGATATAAATTAACACTTTATTATCTATGATAATTTCCTAAATTACGGTTTTAATAGCAGTAAACAAAATTAATTACAGTTAGATATATAACTTAATTTGATAACATATAGATTATTTATTATTATATAAAAAATTATTTATGAAGACATGAATGATTGGGAATATTTGTATTTTATGGATTTGGTAAGTGAAACGAATAATCTATTGTAGTAAAGTTGATTTTTATAAATAGTGTGAATATTATTTATAAAATATTATGAATACATCGCTTAATTTATTAAGCGAGACGAACTGCATAGGTCGGTGGTAACGTTGAGATTACACTTATTGTAGCTCCACCAGATTGCGAATAAGCTAAATTTATGCTGAAAGATGCAGCACTACTATTATTATAAATAAACGTAAATGGTATAGTTGTATTATAAGTATTTGGAAAGACAGTGGATACAGCAAATATTCCTATTTGATACAAATTAGTTCCACCTCTATTCAAATACACATTATACCAATTGATTGTAGTTGTTGATCCACTATTATTGTTTATATTAACATATCCCATTATCATCCAAACCCCTACTGGTAGAGAATTCCATGTACAAGCTGCAGAAGTAGAACTACCTAGTAGAGAAGATGCGGGAGCATAATAATCAGGAGGAATAGTATACCCCATTTGATTCGATGTAAATGTAGGTAATGTCGAATAGGTTAAAATCGGTGTAGAAGGAATATTTATATTACCTCCCACATTAACATTACCACCTATACCAACGCCACCACCAACAGTTAAAGCACCAGTACTAGTAGAAGTAGATCTAACAGAAGAACCAGAAATAGCGATGTTCGCAAAAGGAGTAATGGAATTGTAAATATAACCACTAACCGTATAAGTACAAGCAGAAATATATTGTCCATTTGAACTCATGGCGATAGAATACCAACTTCCTGTACCAGAATTTGATTGTGTCCAATTTTTACCAAAATCAATAGAATAATAAATATAACCATTTCTAACCACAGCGGATTGATATTGCCCAGTTGCACTCATGGCGATAGAATACCAATTAGCAGTAGAAGCAGGAGTAGCAGATTGTGTCCAGTTTATACCATAATTAGTAGAATAATAAATATAACCATTTGTAACCACAGCGGATTGATATTGTCCAGTTGCACTTATAGATATACTACGCCAATTAGCAGTAGAGGAAGCAGATTGCGTCCAATTTTTACCAGTATCAATAGAATAATAAATATATCCATTTTGAACCACAGCAGATTGATATTGCCCAGTTGAACTCATGGCGATGAATAGCCAATTAGCAGTAGAAGCAGGAGTAGCAGATTGTGTCCAGTTTACACCATAATTCGTAGAATAATAAATATAACCACCATAATTAATAGCAGATTGATATTGTCCAGTTGCACTCATGGCGATAGAATACCAATTAGCAGCAGAGGAAGCAGATTGTGTCCAGTTCACACCATAATTTATAGAATAATAAATATATCCACCAAAAACACCAGCAGATTGATATTGTCCATTTGCGCTCATGGCTACAAAACACCAAAAACCAGTTATAGAATTAGATTGTGTCCAATTGACACCAAAACTACCATAATCAAGTGAAGGAGTATTTGAGATTTGAACAGATCCATCTACATTTACTAGAGGCCCGGCCATATTAGTAATACCACCAATATAAACATTACCACCAACACCAACACCACCACCAACTGTAAGAGCACCAGTACTAGTACTAATAGATGGAACAGAAGAACCAGAAATAGCTAAATTATAAAAGGGTGTTAGGGAATTGTAAATATTATACCCAGGAGTAGCAGTAGAAATGTATTGTCCGTTTGAATTTATAGCTACGTACGAACCAATTCCTGATGATGTAATAGTCCAATTTACACCATAATTTGTAGAGTAGAAAACAGTACCAGAAGAGCTGGCTGCAACTTGATATTGACCACTAGAAGTCATGGCTATACTTTGCCAATATTCTTTTGTAGAATTAGATTGTGTCCAAGTCACACCATAAGAAGTAGAATAATAAATATAATCTTTGTTAAAAGTAGAAACACCTGAACAAGCGGATTGATATTGCCCAGTAGAACTAATAGCAATACTCGACCAATATCCGGTGTAGGATGTAGAGGTCCAATTGACACCATAATTTGTAGAATAATAGATAAAATTAGTAGTAGAAGGATATAAATCCATACCAGCAGATTGATATTGTCCAGTTGAGCTCATAGCGATGGAATACCAATTAGCAGTAGAAACAGGAGTAGCAGATTGTGTCCAATTTTTACCAGAATCAATAGAATAATATATATATCCACCATTAACAACAGCAGATTGATATTGTCCAGTTGAACTCATGGCGATAGAAGACCAATTAGAAGTAGAAGCAGGAGTAGCAGATTGTGTCCAGTTTACACCATAATTCGTAGAATAATAAATATAACCATTACTAACCACAGCAGATTGATATTGTCCAGTTGCACTTATAGATATACTACGCCAATTAGCAGTAGAAGCAGGAGTAGCAGATTGTGTCCAGTTTACACCATAATTCGTAGAATAATAAATATAACCATTACTACCACCATAAACACAAGCAGATTGATATTGTCCAGTTGCACTTATAGATATACTACGCCAATTAGCAGTAATTGAATTAGATTGTGTCCAATTGACACCAAAACTACTATAATCAAGTGAAGGAGTATTTGAGATTTGAACAGATCCATCTACATTTACTAGAGGACCAGCCATAGTCACAGTACTTGCAAATAAGCGCCCAGCCATAGAAACATCTCCAGTAACATATAAACGTGCATTTGTAGAAATATCACTAGTAAAAGAAACACCTCCGCCACCAGTACTAATTACTGATCCGCCTACATAAACACTACTACCAGTAGGTAAATAAACATTTCCAGTAACAAACAAACGACTTCCAAAAGAGGCATCGCCGCCAACAAACAAACGAGTATTGATGGAAACATCACCTTGATGAATAGTACGACCAAGTGTATACATGTTACCAATCATAGAAACATCGCCACCAACGAATAATCGAGCGTTGGTCGAAACGTCACCAGCTACAAACAAACGAGCATTCATGGAAACATCGCCGCCAACAAACAAACGAGTATTGATAGAAACATCACCTTGAAAAATACTACGACCAAGTGTATACATGTTACCGATCATAGAAACATCGCCAGCAACGAATAATCGAGCATTGGTCGAAACATCACCTGCTACGAATAATCGAGAATTTATGGAAACATCGCCGCCAACAAACAAACGAGTATTGATCGAAACATCGCCTTGAAAAATACTACGACCAAGAGTGTACAAGTTTCCATTCATAGAAACATCATTGCTAACAAACAAACGGGCATTTAAAGACGCGTCATAATTCACATTCAAACGCCCATTTAAAGAAAGATCCTCTGCAATTATTAGTGTATAATTTGTTGTTGTAACGTTAGTATACATAATACTAGAACTAGTATATTCTTTTACACTTAAACGGCCATTAATAGTTACATCATTTCCTACAGATAAACGAGAATTCATAGAAACATCTCCTCCAAAAACAGAGCCGTTACTAATAGCCAAGTTTGTATAAGGAATGTTTATGGTATAAATACCACCACCATAAATAACACCAGTAACATATTGTGAATTTGCAGAAATAGAAACCCACTGCCATTTATTTTTTGAATTCGATGTATTTGTAGATTGTGGTGTCCATGTAACACCATAATTATTAGAGGTATAGATGGTGCCATTATTACCCGACCACCAGGATGCGATTTGATATTGTCCGGATGAACTTATTGATACAGAAAACCATGGACGACTTCCAGATGTTGTACTTTGTGTCCAAGTTACACCATAGTTATTAGATGTATAAAGATATCCTGTAGTGACACCAGCACTTTGATATTGGCCAGTTGCTGAAATAGAGATAGCGGTCCAATTATAGGAACCAGCGTTAGTAATTTGTGACCAAGAACTACCAAAATTATTAGAAACATAGATATATCCACCACCGCCATTATTACCTGCATCAGATATAGTTTGATATTGACCATTCGATGAAATCGCACAAGAATATAAATAAAGATTCTGGATTGTAGAGTTTGGATTTTGTGTCCAGGTAGACCCATAATTATTAGAATACCAAAGATATCCTGTTGAAGAACCAGTACTATAAACCGCTATTAGATATTGACCAGTTGCTGAAATAGCAACGTCATTCCAATTATATGCTCCTGGAGTAGTAACAGAATTCCATGATCCAAGAGTACCATAATTATTAGATAACCATAAATTACCTCCTTGATCCGCAGCAATTTGATATTGACCAGATGAAGATATGGAAACAGCAAACCAACTTCTTAGGGCATCGTTTGTGGATTGAATCCAAGTTAATCCATAGTTATTTGATGTATAAATATATCCACCATATACAACAGCGGTTTGAAATTGTCCATTTGCAGATTGTGAAATAGATTGCCATAGGGTTGCTGTTGTAGAAGGCGCGCTAGTATTTTGAGTAAAAGAAAGGGCAAAATTATTTGAAAAATCTAGAGGAAGAGAACTTGATACTAATACAGAGCCATCTGCTAAGGGAATTGGGTTTACTGTACCGCGGAAATTAGCTGTTCCACTTACATCAAGAGGATAAAGGTTTCCAGTAGTAGCTACATTCAGAGAATTCGCAACATAAAGGTTTCCATTCATAGAAACATCACGACCAACAAATAAACGAGCATTCATAGAAACATCTCCCTGTAAAACACTTTGTCTAAGTGTAAATAAATTTCCAGTCATAGAAACATCACTACCGACAAATAAACGCGAATTTAAACTAGAATCAGAGCTTACAAATAAATTACTCGCATTAATACTATTACTAGTATTAATATTGCCTTGTGCGTTTATATTTCCAGCAACCCCAAAACCTCCATTAATTGCTAGTGAACCACTAGCAACGGATGTAGAAGGAGTATTGTTTGTAATAAATAACCTTCCAGTTAATATACTATCATTATTCAAATTGGAAGTACTACTAGCAAAACTGTTTTGATATTGGTTAATTATACCATTATTCATAACAATATTATTATCAATATTTATTCCGCTATTACCACCAATATACATATTACCATTAAATGAAATATCTCCAAGTACAGACATACGAGCATTCATAGAAACATCACCTGCAACAAATAAACGATTTCCCATAGATACATCACCATAAACAAAAAGGCGAGCATTTGTAGAAAGATCATTATTAAAACCGCCTCCACTAGTAAATAAGGAACTACCTACATAAATATTACTACCTGCGGCTAAAAATATACGTCCACCTAGAGATAAATCACCGCCTACAGATAGACGTGAGTTCATAGAAACATCACCTGCAACAAATAAACGAGTTCCCATGGAGACATCACCATAAACAAAAAGGCGAGCATTTGTAGAAAGATCATTATTAAAACCGCCTCCACTAGTAAATAAGGAACTACCTACATAAATATTACTACCAGCGGCTAAAAATATACGTCCACCTAGAGATAAATCACCGCCTACAGATAGACGTGAGTTAATAGAAACATCACCAGAAACAAATAAACGACCATTTAAAGAAAGATCTTCTGCAATTACTAAGGAGTAATTTGTAGTGCTAACATTCGTATAAATTAAATTTGAAGCAGTATATTCTTGAACATTTAATCTGCCGTAGATCGTTACGTCTTTTCCTACAAATAAGCCAGAATTCATAGAAACATCGCCCTGTAGAACACTACGACCGAGTGTATACATGTTTCCGTTCATAGAAACATCACCTGCTACAAACAAACGAGCATTCATAGAAACATCACCACCAACAAACAAGCGAGTATTAATAGAAACATCGCCTTGTAAAACACTCTGTCCAAGTGCGTATACATTTCCACCCATGGAAACATCAGATTGAATAAATAATCGAGAATTTAAAGAAACGTCATTTCTTAATATAGTAAATCCAGAAACGTCTAAAAAACCACTTACGTAAGTTTGTCTAAAAACATTAGAAATACTAGGTAATGAAGGCCAACTCATTTATATAATACTTGTCTATATTTATAATCATATAATATAAAAATTGGAATTTAACATTTTATAAGAAATAATAATACGTCAATAATATTTTATAAACCAAAATAGGTGTTTTTAAAATAAATAAAAATTTATTTTAAACCATAATATATGTTATTTTAAATATCAATTTATCCTAAATTATTAATTTCCTATACACAACAAGTGGTGGTTCTATTGAAATATTAAATCAAATTATTCTTTGCCTTTAATTCTTTTAATTCTTTCTTAAGCTGCTGTATTTCATTAATCAATATACCAAATAGACCATTATAATTAACAGTCTGATAATCCTCTCCATCCTTAATACCGTTTACTAAATAAGGATATTCATTTTGTAATTCGTGCGCAATAACACCAATTTCCTCTTTAAGTGTTACCTTATTACGGTAATGAATAGGTTTCAAGTTATCTACATTATATGAGGCATCTAAGATTTGAATTACGTCTTTGATACGATAATCCGAAGTTAATACTGTTCCACTTGCAATTACATGACCAGAAGTAGTAATATCACCAGCAACAAACAAACGATTATTTAATGTTAAATCATTATTAGCTGTTCCATAACCTAAACTAGATCCAATAGCTGTATTTAATGCCTGGTTAATTATACCGCTGTTCATAGTAATGCTATTATTCAAGTTTAATCCGGAAGATCCATTAATATTTACATTTCCATTTATAGAAACATCACCAGATACAAAGAGTCCAGCATTCATAGAAACATCACCACCTACAAACAAGCGAGTATTCAAAGAAACATCACCACAAAGAACACTACGTCCAAGTGTGTACATATTACCAATCATGGAAACATCACCACCAACAAACAAGCGAGAATTCATAGAGATATCTCCGGAAACGAATAATCTTGAACCCATAGAAACATCACCTTGTAAAATTGTACTACCTATAGTTTGTAAGGTTCCTCCCATAGAAACATCATTTCCAAAGAAAAAACTAGTGTTTACTGACACTTGAGATGAGTTTGATGTACCATTTAAGGATTGGTTAATAACACCACCGATTGATAAATTACCATTCATAGAGATATCATTAAATATAGATGAACTGCTATTGCTAGAAGGTGGCCCAGATCCTCCGGATCCAGCTGGGCCAGTAGGTCCAGTAGAACCAGAGCCTCCGCTACCACTGTTGATAGAATATGGAACTCCACCAACATAAATAGTACTACCCATAGGTAAGAATATACGTCCATTTAAAGAAATATCTCCACCTACTTGTAAATAAGAGTTAATGTATACGCGAGAATTCATGGAAACATCGCCTTGTAAAATACTTTGTCCAAGTGTATACATATTGCCATTCATAGAAACATCTCCGGAAACGAATAAACGAGCATTTAAAGATACATCATTATTTATAATTCCTCCAATAAATATGCTGTTAGGACCAGTATAACCGGTGTATCCTGTTACACCTCTTTCGCCAGTATAACCAGTATAACCGGTAGATCCGGTATATCCTGTTGATCCAGTAAATCCGGTGTAGCCAGTAGATCCAGTAACGCCTTGTGTACCTTGGATACCCTGGTCGCCTTTCGGTCCTTTAATTTGTCCTACATCAACCCACTGACCGGATGTATAAACTGCGTTATTTACTGTAGCAACCCACAAATCTTGACCAATTAAATAGCCATCACCAGCAGAAGCGTTTGATGGGAAACTACCAGTATTTGCTAGAGTTCCTTTTATTGTTACTGAACTACCTGCAGGCCCAGTATAACCTGTATATCCAGTATAACCAGTCATGCCTTGTAAACCTGTAGAACCTGTATAACCTGTAGAACCAGTATAACCTGTGTATCCAGTAGAACCAGTAACACCTGTAGAACCAGTATAACCAGTAGATCCAGTATAACCTGTGTATCCAGTAGAACCAGTTACTCCGGTATAACCAGTAGGTCCAGTAGATCCAGTATAACCTGTAGAGCCAGTAACACCAGTATAACCAGTAGATCCAGTAACACCGGTGTAACCAGTAGAACCAGTAGTGCCAGTATAACCTGTGGAACCAGTAACACCGGTATAGCCTGTGGAACCAGTAACACCTGTATAACCTGTATATCCTATGGAACCAGTAACTCCTGTATAACCCGTAGATCCAGTAGGACCTTGAATACCCTGGTCGCCTTTGGGTCCTTTAATTTGACCTACATCCACCCACTGACCTGATGTATAAAGGGCGTTGTTTACAGTAGCAACCCACAAATCTTGACCAATTAAATAGCCATCACCAGCAGAAGAGTTTGACGGGAAACTACCAGTATTCGCTAGAGTTCCTTTTATTGTTACTGAACTACCAGGAGCTCCAGTATATCCAGTATATCCAGTAGGACCAACAGAGCCTTGTGCACCAGTTGAACCAGTATATCCTGTAGAACCGGTGTAACCCGTTGAACCAGTAACACCTGTATAACCAGTTGAACCAGTAACACCAGTATAACCTGTTGATCCAGTATAACCTGTCGATCCAGTAACACCGGTGTAACCAGTAGACCCTGTTACTCCAGTAAAACCTGTGTAACCGGTGTAACCAGTAGATCCTGTTACTCCAGTAAAACCTGTGTAACCAGTAGATCCAGTATAACCTGTATAACCAGTTGATCCAGTAACACCAGTATAACCAGTATAACCTGTAAAGCCAGTTGATCCTGTATAACCGGTTGATCCAGTAACGCCTGTAAAACCAGTAGATCCAGTAGAACCTTGCGGGCCTTGAACACCAGTTGGTCCTTTAATCTGTCCAACATTTGTCCAACCATAAGGATAAACTGCATTATCTGCAACAGCTACCCATAGATCTTGATCTATTATGTATCCATCGCTTTGTTTTACACCAGAAGTTGGAAAACTACCTGTGTTTGCTAGAGTTCCTTTAATAATAATAGAACTACCTGCAGGTCCTTGTACACCGGTATAACCAGTAAATCCAGTTGATCCAGTAACACCAGTTGAACCAGTATATCCAGTAGATCCGGTATATCCTGTGGATCCAGTAACACCTGTAAATCCAGTAGATCCAGTAACACCAGTATAACCTGTATAACCCGTAGATCCAGTAACACCGGTGTATCCTGTGGATCCTGTAACACCTGTGAAACCTGTATAACCAGTCGATCCAGTATAACCGGTGGATCCAGTAACACCAGTATAACCAGTAGATCCAGTATACCCAGTCGAACCAGTATAACCAGTTGATCCTGTTACACCTGTATAACCTGTATAGCCGGTGTAACCAGTAGATCCTGTATAACCGGTTGATCCAATAACACCTGTGTAGCCGGTGGATCCAGTAGAACCTTGCGGGCCTTGAACACCAGTTGGTCCTTTAATCTGTCCAACATTTGTCCAACCATAAGGATAAACTGCATTATCAGCGACAGCTACCCACAAATCTTGACCTATTATGTATCCATCGCTTTGTTTTACACCAGAAGTTGGAAAACTACCTGTATTTGCTAGAGTTCCTTTAATAACAATAGAACTACCAGCAGGTCCTTGTACACCAGTATAACCGGTAAATCCAGTTGAACCAGTAACGCCAGTATATCCAGTAAATCCAGTCGATCCAGTAAATCCAGTTGATCCAGTAACACCTGTAAATCCAGTAGATCCAGTAACACCAGTAGATCCAGTAGACCCAGTAGATCCGGTAACTCCAGTATACCCAGTAGATCCAGTAACTCCAGTATAACCAGTATAACCAGTAGATCCTGTGTAACCTGTGGAACCTGTGGATCCAGTAACACCAGTATCTCCAGTAGAGCCAGTATAACCAGTATATCCAGTAGATCCAGTAGATCCTGTTGATCCAGTAACGCCAGTATAACCTGTAGATCCAGTAGATCCAGTAGATCCAGTATATCCAGTATAGCCTGTAGATCCAGTAGGACCTTGGTAACCTTGATTACCTTGAGGCCCAACGATCTGACCAACATCTTGCCAGCCTCCTGATGCTAAAATAGGTGGTGTAGTAACAGCTACAAATAAATGTGTTCCTATGATGTAACCATCACCTAGTTTTACACTTGCATCTTGTGGAAGATTACTTGTACTAGCAACAGCTCCTTTGATTTGTACGGATGTTCCAGCAGAACCTTGTGCACCAGTATAACCAGTAGATCCAGTAACACCTTGTAAACCCTGAGTACCAGTATATCCAGTAGATCCAGTATAACCAGTTGATCCAGTATAACCTGTGGATCCAGTAACACCAGTATAACCGGTTGAACCAGTAACACCGGTATAACCAGTAGATCCAGTAGATCCAGTAGATCCAGTATACCCAGTAGATCCAGTAACACCAGTAAAACCAGTAGATCCTGTAGATCCAGTATAACCTGTGGAACCAGTAACACCAGTATAACCGGTAGATCCAGTATATCCAGTAGATCCTGTGTATCCAGTAGATCCAGTAACACCAGTAGATCCTGTATAACCAGTTGAACCAGTATAACCGGTTGATCCAGTAAACCCGGTATAGCCTGTAGATCCAGTAGGACCTTGGTAACCTTGATTACCTTGAGGACCAACGATCTGTCCCACATCTTGCCAATCACCTTGTGCAAAAATAGGTGGTGTTTTGACGGCTACAAATAAATGTGTTCCTATGATGTAGCCATCACCTAGGTTTACACTTGCATCTTGTGGAAGATTACTTGTACTAGCAAAAGCTCCTTTGATTTGAACAGAAGTTCCGGCAGATCCTTGGGAACCAGTATAACCAGTAGATCCAGTAACACCTTGTAAACCCTGAGTACCAGTATAACCTGTGGAACCAGTATAACCGGTAGAGCCAGTATAACCTGTAGATCCAGTAACACCAGTATAACCCGTCGAACCTGTAACTCCAGTATAACCAGTAGATCCGGTAACTCCAGTATAACCGGTGGAACCTGTGGAACCAGTATAACCTGTTGAACCTGTAACGCCTGTGTAACCGGTTGAACCAGTAACACCAGTATAGCCTGTGGAACCAGTAACACCAGTATAACCAGTCGAACCAGTAACACCAGTAAAACCAGTAGATCCAGTATAACCTGTGGAACCAGTAACGCCTGTATAACCTGTAGAACCAGTAACACCAGTATAACCAGTTGAACCTGTAACACCAGTATAACCTGTGGAACCAGTAACACCAGTATATCCAGTAGATCCAGTAACACCAGTATAACCGGTGTAACCAGTCGAACCGGTGTATCCAGTATAACCAGTTGACCCAGTAAAACCAGTATATCCTGTGGATCCAGTAGGACCTTGTATACCTTGGTTACCCTGGGGTCCCTTGATTTGCCCTACATCGACCCACTGACCGGATGTATAAACTGCGTTATTTACTGTAGCAACCCACAAATCTTGACCAATTAAATAGCCATCACCAGCAGAAGCGTTTGAAGGGAAACTACCAGTATTTGCTAGAGTTCCTTTTATTGTTACTGAACTACCAGCAGGCCCAGTATAACCAGTATATCCTGTAACACCAACTGAACCTTGTACACCAGTAGATCCCGTATAACCTGTAGAACCAGTATAACCTGTGTATCCAGTAGAACCAGTAACACCTGTAGAACCAGTATAACCAGTAGAACCTGTATAACCTGTGTATCCAGTAGATCCAGTTACTCCTGTATAACCGGTAGATCCAGTAGATCCAGTATAACCAGTTGACCCAGTAACACCAGTATAACCAGTAGATCCAGTAACACCGGTGTAACCAGTTGATCCAGTAACACCGGTATAACCTGTGGATCCAGTAACACCTGTGTAACCTGTGGAACCAGTAACGCCTGTGTATCCAGTATAACCTGTGGAACCAGTAACACCAGTATATCCAGTAGATCCAGTAGGACCTTGAATACCCTGGTCGCCTTTGGGTCCTTTAATTTGTCCAACATCGACCCACTGACCGGATGTATAAACTGCGTTATTTACTGTAGCAACCCACAAATCTTGACCAATTAAATAGCCATCACCAGCAGAAGCGTTTGACGGGAAACTACCAGTATTCGCTAGAGTTCCTTTTATTGTTACTGAACTACCAGGAGCTCCGGTATATCCAGTATATCCAGTAGGACCAATTGAACCTTGTACACCAGTTGAACCAGTATATCCAGTAGAACCTGTATAACCAGTAGAACCAGTAACACCAGTATAACCTGTGTAACCGGTGTAACCCGTAGAACCAGTATAACCAGTATAACCAGTAGAACCTGTTACACCTGTGTACCCTGTGGACCCAGTAACACCAGTATAACCAGTAGATCCAGTAACACCAGTATAACCTGTGGATCCAGTAACACCTGTGTAACCAGTAGATCCAGTAGAACCAGTATAACCAGTAGATCCAGTAACACCAGTATAACCTGTGTAACCCGTGTAACCAGTTGATCCTGTATAACCTGTTGATCCAGTAACGCCCGTGTAGCCAGTAGATCCAGTAGAACCTTGCGGGCCTTGAACACCAGTTGGTCCTTTAACTTGACCAACATCTGTCCAACCATAAGGATAAACCGCATTATCTGCAACAGCTACCCATAAATCCTGATCGATTATGTATCCATCACTTTGTTTTACACCAGAAGTTGGGAAACTACCTGTATTTGCAAGAGTTCCTTTAATAATAATAGAACTACCAGCAGGTCCTTGTACACCGGTATAACCAGTAAATCCAGTAGATCCAGTAACACCAGTTGAACCAGTATATCCAGTAGAACCTGTGTAACCTGTGGATCCAGTAAAACCAGTATAACCGGTAGATCCTGTTACTCCGGTGTAACCTGTGTATCCAGTAGATCCGGTAACTCCAGTATACCCAGTAGATCCAGTAACTCCAGTATAACCAGTTGAACCAGTAACGCCTGTGTAACCTGTGGAACCAGTAACACCGGTATAGCCTGTGGAACCAGTAGATCCAGTATAACCAGTATATCCTGTAGATCCAGTATAACCTGTTGATCCAGTAACACCAGTATAACCCGTAGATCCGGTATAACCAGTAGATCCAGTAAACCCGGTATAACCCGTTGAACCTGTAACGCCCTGATAACCTTGATTACCTTGTGGTCCCACAATTTGTCCGACATCCTGCCAGCCTCCTGATGCTAAAATAGGTGGTGTAGTAACAGCTACAAATAAATGTGTTCCTATGATGTAACCATCACCTAGTTTTACACTTGCATCTTGTGGAAGATTACTCGTACTAGCAACAGCTCCTTTAATTTGAACAGAAGTTCCGGCAGATCCTTGGGATCCAGTATAACCAGTAGATCCAGTAACACCTTGTAAACCTTGAGTACCAGTATATCCAGTAGATCCAGTATAACCCGTTGATCCAGTATAACCTGTGGATCCAGTAACACCAGTATAACCGGTTGAACCAGTAACACCGGTATAACCAGTAGATCCAGTATAACCAGTAGATCCAGTAGATCCAGTAAAGCCAGTAGAGCCAGTAAATCCAGTATAACCTGTGGAACCAGTATAACCAGTATATCCTGTAGATCCAGTAGATCCAGTATATCCAGTATATCCAGTAGATCCTGTGTATCCAGTAGATCCAGTAACACCAGTAGATCCTGTATAACCCGTAGATCCGGTATAACCAGTAGATCCAGTAAACCCGGTATAGCCAGTAGATCCAGTAACACCTTGGTAACCTTGATTACCTTGAGGACCAACGATCTGTCCGACATCCTGCCAGCCTCCTGATGCTAAAATAGGTGGTGTAGTGACAGCTACAAATAAATGTGTTCCTATGATGTAACCATCACCTAGTTTTACACTTGCATCTTGTGGAAGATTACTTGTACCAGTTAAAGCTCCTTTGATTTGTACGGAAGTTCCGGCAGATCCCTGAGCACCAGTATAACCAGTAGATCCAGTAACACCTTGTAAACCTTGAGTACCAGTATAACCAGTAGATCCAGTATAACCGGTGAAGCCAGTATAACCTGTGGAACCAGTAACACCAGTATAACCAGTTGAACCAGTAACGCCAGTATAACCAGTAGATCCGGTAACTCCAGTATAACCGGTGGAACCAGTATAACCAGTATAACCAGTTGAACCTGTAACGCCTGTGTAACCTGTTGAACCAGTAACACCAGTATAGCCTGTGGAACCAGTAACACCAGTATAACCTGTGGAACCAGTAAAACCAGTATACCCTGTCGAACCAGTATAACCGGTTGATCCAGTAGATCCAGTAACACCAGTATATCCAGTAGATCCAGTAACTCCGGTATAACCAGTAGATCCAGTAACACCAGTATATCCTGTGGATCCGGTAAGACCTGTAAATAAAGAACCTCCTACATAAATATTATTGCCTGGTTGTAAGAATATACGGCCGTTTAATGAAAGATCTCCTGCGACAGATAATCTTGAATTCATAGAAACATCGCCTTGAAAGATACTAGCACCTAGAGTATACATATTCCCATTCATAGAAACATCTCCACCAACAAACAAACGAGCATTTAATGATGTATCATAATTAACATTCAAACGGCCATTTAATGAAAGATCCTCAGCAATTATTAATGTATATTGTGATGTTGTAACATTTGTATAAATAATACTAGATTGTTTATATTCTTGTACATTTAATCGACCATAAACAAGAAGATCACCTCCGACAAACAATCGAGAATTCATCGAAACATCTCCGCCAACAAATAGGCGAGTATTGATGGAAACATCACCTTGTAAAATACTGCGTCCAAGTGTGTACATATTTCCATTCATGGAAACATCTCCGGCTACGAATAATCGAGTATTGATGGAAACATCTCCTTGCAAGACGGTTCTTCCCAGAGTATACATGTTTCCATTCATAGAAACATCACCAGCTACGAATAAACGAGCATTCGTGGAAACATCTCCGCCAACGAATAATCTGGTATTGATAGAAACATCGCCCTGTAAGATTGTTCTGCCAAGTGTATACATGTTGCCATTCATGGAAACATCACCAGCTACGAATAAACGAGAATTTGTAGAAATATCGCCGCCAACGAATAATCTGGTATTGATAGAAACATCACCCTGTAATATTGTTCTACCAACTGTATACATATTGCCATTCATAGAAACATCACCAGCTACAAATAAACGAGCATTCATGGAAACATCTCCACCAACGAATAATCTGGTATTGATGGAAACATCGCCCTGTAAGATTGTTCTGCCAAGTGTATACATGTTGCCATTCATAGAAACATCACCAGCTACGAATAAACGAGCATTCATAGAAACATCTCCACCAACGAATAATCTGGTATTGATGGAAACATCGCCTTGTAAAACACTACGTCCAAGTGTATACATGTTGCCATTCATAGAAACATCACCAGCTACGAATAAACGAGCATTCATGGAAACATCACCGCCAACGAATAATCTGGTATTAATAGAAACATCACCCTGTAAAACACTACGTCCAAGTGTATACATATTTCCATTCATAGAAACATCACCAGCTACGAATAAACGAGCATTCATGGAAACATCTCCACCAACGAATAATCTAGTATTGATGGAAACATCACCTTGTAAGATTGTTCTACCAAGTGTATACATGTTTCCATTCATGGAAACATCACTAGATACGAATAAACGAGCATTCATGGAAACATCTCCACCAACGAATAATCTGGTATTGATGGAAACATCACCTTGTAAGATTGTTCTACCAAGTGTATACATGTTGCCATTCATAGAAACATCACCAGCAACGAATAACCGAGCATTCATGGAAACATCACCGCCAATAAACAAGCGAGTATTGATGGAAACATCGCCTTGTAAGATTGTTCTACCAAGTGTGTACATACTTCCATTCATGGAAACATCACTAGATACGAATAGGCGAGAATTCAAAGAAACATCACCACCAACAAACAAGCGAGAATTGATGGAAACATCGCCTTGTAAAACACTACGTCCAAGTGTGTACATGTTTCCATTCATAGAAACATCGTTGCCAACAAATAAACGGGCATTCATAGATGCATCCCTAGAAACATTTAAACGACCATTTAATGATAAATCCTCTGCGATTATTAATGTGTAATCGGTTGTGGATACATTTGTGTAAATTAGGGCTGATTGTGTATATTCTAATACATTCAATCGGCCATTAACAGTTACATCACCACCAACAAACAAGCGAGTGTTGATAGAAACATCACCTTGCAATATTGTTTTTCCAAGTGTGTACATATTTCCGTTCATAGAAACATCGCCAGATACAAACAAGCGAGAATTCAAAGAGGCATCACCGCCGACAAATAAACGAGTATTGATTGAGACATCACCTTGTAAAATACTGCGTCCAACTGTATACATGTTTCCGTTCATAGAAACATCTCCAGCTACAAACAATCGTGCATTCAAAGAGGCATCACCGCCAACAAACAAGCGAGTATTGATGGAAACATCACCCTGTAAAATGGTGCGTCCAAGTGTATACATGTTTCCATTCATGGAAACATCACCAGCTACGAATAAACGAGCATTCAAAGAGACATCACCACCAACAAACAAACGAGTATTAATAGAAACATCACCCTGTAAAATACTGCGTCCAAGTGTATACATGTTTCCGTTCATAGAAACATCACCAGCTACAAATAAACGGGCATTCATGGAAACATCTCCACCGACAAACAATCGAGTGTTGATAGAAACATCACCCTGTAAAATTGTTCTAC
>Ga0136644_10000956_pt1 | contig 23070 bp, 20 predicted proteins | sample C_130820_EF_Meta_FD_94780 | JGI IMG/M metagenome (GOLD analysis project Ga0136644, IMG submission 94780) | Freshwater microbial communities from Lake Croche, Canada to study carbon cycling - C_130820_EF_MetaG (v2) (version 2) | ecosystem: Environmental > Aquatic > Freshwater > Lake | place...
GGATCCGAGCACACGCGGCGAAGTGGCCGGTCAGGCGCTCTTGTGACGGGCTTCCCGGATCGGGACGACCGGTTCGCTGGCGTCGACGTTTCGCTCGGTGATCACGTAGGAGCTGCCCGCATGGTCGGGCAGGTCGAACATCACGTCGAGCATCACGTCCTCGATGATCGACCGCAGGCCTCGGGCTCCGGTCTCCTTCCGCATCGCCTTGCGGGCGATCGAAAACAGCGCCTCGTCGGTGAACTCCAACTGGCAGTTCTCCATGCTGAACAGCTTCTGATACTGCTTCACGAGGGCATTCTTCGGATCCTTGAGCACCTTCACGAGCGCCTTCTCGTCGAGCGGCTTGAGCGACGAGATCACCGGGAGTCGGCCGACGAGTTCGGGGATCAGGCCAAACTCGAGGATGTCGTCGGAATCGACCTGCGGGAGCAGCTCTCCGAGGGTCGCATCCCCCTTGTGGCCGCTGGGCTGCCCGAAGCCGATCGTCTTCTTGCCCAGCCGCTTGCCGATGATCTTGTCGATGCCGACGAAGGTCCCGCCGCAGATGAAGAGGATGTTCGAGGTGTCGATCTGGATGTATTGCTGCTCCGGATGCTTCCGGCCTCCCTGCGGCGGCACGTTCGCCACCGTGCCCTCGAGCATCTTCAGGAGCGCCTGCTGCACGCCCTCTCCGGAGACGTCGCGGGTGATCGAGACGTTCTGGCTGGTCTTGCCGATCTTGTCGATCTCGTCGATGTAGAGCACGCCCCTCTGGGCCGCCTCGATGTCGAAGTCGGCCGCGTTGAGCAGTTTCAGGAGCAGGTTCTCGACGTCCTCACCGACGTAGCCGGCCTCGGTCAGCGTGGTGGCGTCGCCGATGGCGAAGGGCACGTTCAGCACCTTGGCAAGGGTGCGGGCGAGGAGCGTCTTGCCGCAGCCCGTCGGACCGAGCAGAAGGATGTTCGACTTCTCCACCTCGACGTCCGACCCCTCGTTGCCGAGGGTCAGCCGCTTGTAGTGGCTGTGGACGGCGACGGCCAGCACCCGCTTGGCATGCTCCTGCCCGATCACGTATTCGTCGAGATGGGCGACGATTTCGCGCGGGGAGGGAATCGAGGCGAACAGCTGCTTGCTGGTGCCCCGCCGCCGCTTCTCCTGATCGAGAATGGATTGGCAGAGTTCGATGCACTCCCCGCAGATGTAGACGTCACCCGGGCCCTCCACGAGCGGCCCCACGTCGCGGTAGCTCTTGCGGCAGAACGAACAGAAGGCATTCTTCTTGGTGGTGCCACCGGCGCTCCGGCGCCCGAGGTTGTTGACGTCTTTCCCTGATGGCATGTCGGTTGGGTGCCTTTCTCCGGACGCCGGCGTTCGCGGTCAGCGTTGCGGTGGAGGATTGTGGGAGCGGGTCTGATTCGGGGACTGGATTGGCGGATGGCCGCCGGCGACCGGGGCATGGCCCGGTGCCGACTCGGCGAGCGGTTCGACGAGCGTTCTTATTTTTCGGTATTCCTCGTCGCTCAGCACACCCTTGTCGCGGAGATTTTTGTAGCCCACAAGGGCGTTTTCCCACTGACCTGCCCCCAAATCGCCACGATCCGCATCGGCATCCCGGTAATGCGACCGGATTTTGACAATTACAGCGATGCCGGTCGCCACGAAGGCCGCCAGGACGATCGCACTGAAAAGGAACGATTGCACGTCGGACCGCCGCTGACGAGCTGGAGCCGTGCCCGGAACTGACCGGGAAATCACTGGCACCCGCCATCCTTGCCGGGTTTTCGGGATTATGACAGCCAGCGCCGGTCAGGGTCCAGAAAAATTTCCCAGACCGCCCCGTCTGCGTCCCCGCGACGCACGATCGCCCGAGCAACGGGCTTCACAACCGCGAACCTGCGTCTGATCGGAAGTTTGGGCTGCCTGCGTGACGCCGGTCCGTCTTGCTGTCAGCGTCCCCCAAACCGGAATCGTCCCGGTGTTTCGGTCGATTCAACCGCGTATGACAGGTTCTCTGACCTCGAATCCCGGGTTGGCATCGGTTGCGGGCAACCAGACGACGGCCCCGCGCCGGCAGAAGGGCCTCCGGCGTTCGATCCGCTGGATCCTGCCGACGCTCGCGGTTCTGACCGTGCTGCCGACGCTCCTGATCGCGGCGGGAGACGAGGCGGCCCAAGGGCTTCCCGAAGCCCACGGCCTTCCGGAGTTGGTGCGAACGAAGCAGCAGGTGTTCACGATCCCGTTCAACATCCCCAAGCCGCAGTCGCCGGATGCCAAGGCGGAACGGGTCCTCCTCAGCGTGTCGAAGGATCTCGGTGCGACCTGGGAGCCGGCGGGCGAGGCGGCCCCGACCGCGGGCAGCTTCAGCTATCGGGCCGGGCCGGATGGCGAATACTGGTTTCGACTGCGGGCGGTCGATTCCAAGGGCCGGATGCGTGGCGGTGCCGGCCCGGATCTGCGGGTGCTCGTCGATGCCGCAGGCCCGAGGATCGCGGCCCGGTGCTGGAAGGGCAAGGACGGCGAGATCGTCTGCCGCTATGCCGCCGTCGACGACTCGCTCCGACTCGATTCGCTGATCTTCGAATACCGCTCCAAGAATGATCCGGCCTGGAAGAAGATCGCCGCCGTCGGCATCCTCTCCCGGGAATCGCCGGCCCACCTCGTGGGCGAGGAGATCTGGTGGGCGGGCGAGCAGGTGGATGCCGTCACCGTACGGATCGCGATCGCTGATTCCTCCGGCAACCGAACGGTTCGCCAATATTCGCTCGAACCATCCGACCCGCAGGTCGACCAGAATGCCCTGGCCAGGGAGCTCGGGATGCCGGGCCTGTCCTCAGAGGAGCCGCCACCGATTCCCGAAGCCACCCCGCAGCCGCCATCCCCTCCGGCATCGATGGCGGTGGGCAGCCCGCCGTCCTCCGGCTGGAATCCGGAGTCCGCCCCCTCCTGGTCGAGCGATTCGCCAAACATCGCCAAGGGCAGCCAAAGCGTGCTCGTCAAACCGTCCGAGTCGGCCGTCGCCGGCAGCCTGGTCAGCCACGCCTCGTCGATGCCCGCGGCGACGCAGGACGCCCTCCGGCTTCCCGTCGGGGCATCGTCGTCCATCCCTGGATCCCCGTCCGCACTCCAGACGTCCCCCCTGATCGAAGCCCCCGCACCGCAGACGGTCGCCGGGCAGCCTCTGGAATACCGCGGCAGACCGCTGCAACTGGTGCGGGCACGACGGTTCGAATGGGACTATGAATTCCCCAGCGACGCATCGGGCGCGGGTCCGATGCGGGTTGAACTCTGGTTCACCCGCGATGGTGGAGTGACCTGGCAGCGGTCCGCGGTCGACAACGACACGATCAGTCCGATCGCCGTCTCGCTGCCTGCGGCTGGGCTCTACGGCTTTCGGCTCGAGGTCGTGCCGGATGTGGCCGACGCGGGCAGCGGACCGGCGAGCGGCGACAAGCCCGACTGCTGGGTCGGCATCGACGACGAGCCTCCACAGCCCGAACTGATCGAGATCGGACGTCCCCAGGACCGCAGCGGGGCCGTTCTGATCCGCTATACGGTTCGGGACCAGCTGCTCGTGCCCCGCAGCACGAGGCTCTCGTTCTCCCAGAATCCGTCAGGTCCGTGGACCACGATCGCCGAGTCGCTGGAGAACGCGGGCGAGCACCTCTGGCAGCCGCCTCGCGGCGTGCCGTCACGGGTTTTCGTCCGCATCGAGGCGGCGGATGCAGCCGGCAATCTGGGGATCAACACGACCCCGCAGGCGGTCGTGGTCGCCGCTCCGCGGGTGGTCGGCAAACTCGGCGGCGTGCGGGTCGCCCCCAGCTCCGGCTCTCCCTGACGCAGGCGGGCGGGCCATTCTTCAGCGGCTGCGATGACCGGCCATGGGCCGCAGGCTTCGCGGGAGAATAGAATTCGGCGCGACAGGTTTCGGCCCGTTCGGGTCGTTCCGCCCTCCCGGATCCAGTCGCTTCCTCAAGCCGTTCCCTCGGATCGCGAGCCCGCCGATGGCCGAGTCCAGCAGTGCCCTCGAGATCCTCAAGCGGGCCGACGACTGGTCGCCCGGCTCTGCCTCGATGCTGGTGCTCGCGGGGGACGAGCCGTTCCTGGCCCAGCAGATGCTCGGACTGCTGCGGGAGCGGCTCTGCCCCGACGAGGCCGACCGGGCCTGGGCCTGGCGCGAGTTCGACGGCAACGATCAGCCCGACCCCCGGGACGTGTTCGATGAGGCGGCAACCGTGCCTCTGTTCGCCGGAGCGACCCGGGCGGCGGTCGTCCGCAATGCCGACCCCTTCGTCACCCAGGCCCGGGCGTCGCTCGAGACGATCGCCGCCGCCGAAAGACGCGGCCGCGGCCTCGTGATCCTCGAAGTGAAATCGCTGCCGGCGACCACCCGGCTGGCGAAGGCGGTGGCCAAGCACGGCCTTGTGATCGACACCTCCGTGCCGCAGCGGCACGACCTCGCCGCCTGGATTCGACACTGGGCCCAGGCCCGACACGGAGTGCAGGTCGCCGCCGCCACCGCCGAACGGCTGCTGGAACGCGTGGCCGGAAATCTGGGCCAGGCGGATCAGGCCCTGGCCCGGCTCGCCGCAGCCCTGCCTGCAGGCGGAAAGAAGGCTGTGATTCCGCCCGAGGCCGTCGACGATCTCGCCGGCAGCCCGCAGGAACGAACGGCCTGGGGCATGATCGACAGCGCCGCGACCGGCGACGCCCGGACCGCCGTCGCCCAGCTCGCGGAGCTTCTCGATGCCGGCGAAAGCCCGATCGGGATCGGAGCCCAGGCTGCCGCGGTGCTACGAAAGCTCTCCTCCGCCGCTCGCCTGCTCGCCCTTCCGGCACAGGCCGGCCGGCCCGGAAGTGTGGACGAGGCGCTCAAGGAGGCGGGCGTCGCCAGCTGGCCCAAGGCCATGGCACAGGCGCGGGAATCACTGCTTCAACTGGGGCCGCGTCGGGCCCGCCAGCTGCCGGTCTGGCTGCTGGATCTCGACCGCAGCCTGAAGGGCGATGCTTCACGGGGACTGCGCGCGAGGCTGGCCCTCGAGCGGCTGTTCTGCAAGATGGCCCGAGAGCCGGGCGACCGCAGGCCCGGCCGGAGCGACCCACCACGAGGCGGCAGATCATGAACCCAGTCGCAGATCCAACCCCCACCCCAGAGCCCCGCTCCGGTCCCAGGGATGTCTGGGACAATCCCCTCGCCACCCGCTACGCCTCCGCCGAGATGTCGAGGATCTGGAGCGACAACCATCGCTACCGCCTCTGGCGGCAGGCCTGGCTGGCCCTCGCCGAGGCCGAGGCCGAACTGGGGCTGCCGATCTCGGCAGCACAGCTGGCGGAGATGCGGGCCCATCTCGAACCGATCGATTTCGCCAAAGCGGCCGAATACGAGAAGAAGATGCGGCACGACGTGTTTGCCCATCTGCACACCTTCGGCGACGCCTGCCCGACCGCCCGGCCGATCCTGCATCTCGGGGCGACGAGCGCCTATGTCACCGACAACACCGATCTGGTGATGATGCGGGAATCGCTCGATCTGATCGCCGGCCGGCTGGCGACCGTCATCGAGCGGCTCTCCGCCAAGGCGATGGCCACCCGCGACATCGTCTGCCTCGGCCTGACGCACCTGCAGCCGGCCCAGCCGACGACGATCGGCAAGCGGATCTGCCTCTGGATCCACGACCTGCTCATCGACCTCGACGAGGTGCTCCATCGCCGTCGCCTGCTCCGGGCCCGCGGCGTCAAGGGCACGACGGGCACCCAGGCGAGCTTCCTCGAGCTGTTCGCCGGCGACCATGCCAAGGTTCGGGCGCTCGACTCGCTGGTGTCGCGGAAACTCGGGTTCGACGCCTCCTATGACGTCAGCGGCCAGACCTACACCCGCAAGATCGACTCCCAACTGACCGCCACCCTGGCGGGCATCTCAGAATCGACACACAAGGCCGGCAACGATTTGCGGCTCAGCGCCGCCTCGGGCGAACTCGAGGAGCCGTTCGAGCAGGATCAGGTCGGGTCTTCGGCGATGCCCTACAAGCGAAACCCCATGCGGGCGGAACGGATGTGCGGGCTGGCCCGGTTCGTGATGGGTCTGGCCGCCACCGCCGGCCAGACCGCGGCGGTGCAGTGGTTCGAACGGACGCTCGACGACTCAGCCCCGCGGCGGCTCGTGCTGCCGCAGGCATTCCTCGCCACCGACGCCCAACTCGTGCTCTACACCAACATCGCCGGCGGCCTGGTCGTGCTCCCCGGTGGCATCCGGCGGAACCTCGACGCCCACCTCCCCTTCCTCGCCAGCGAGCGGATCCTGATGGCGGGCACGACCGCTGGGGGCGACCGGCAGACGCTGCACGAGGCCATCCGTACCCACAGCCATGCCGCCACCGCGGGAATGCGGGAGGGGAGGCCGAACGACCTCGCCGAGCGGCTCGCGGCCGATCCGCTCTTCGCGGGGATCGACCTGAAGCAGGCCATGGACGTTCACGGCCTCGCCGGCCGGGCCTCGGCCCAGGTGGAGGAGTTCCTCGCCGGCCCCGTCCGCGAGGCCCTCCAGGCCCACACCGGACGTGCCGCCGAGTCGGCCCTCAAGGTCTGACGGCCCATCGCCGTGTGTTTGCGTGAAACAGCCACGCCCGGCCCTCAGACCCTGTCCTGATGGCGGGACTTGCTGCGGCCGCTGCGGCAGTCGAGGCAGATGCCGCTGATGATCAGCCGGTGCCCCTGGGCCCGAAACTGGTGGCTCGCCGCGACGGCGTCCCGCATCCGGATCAGGTCATCACTGGAAAACTCGATCAGCTTCTGGCAGGAAGTGCAGTAGAGATGGTCGTGCTGGGGGTAGCCGTAGTCGTGCTCGTAGACCGCCCTGCCCCCGAGCACCATCTTCCTGAGAAGGCCCGCTTCGACCATTTCGCCGAGGGTGCGATAGACGGTGGGTCGGCTGGCCGCGGCCCCCTCCGGCGTCTGCCTCAGCTCCGCCAGCAGCTGCTCCGCGTCGAAGTGCTCGTGCCGGCCGGAAACGTGCTCGACGATCATCCGCCGCTGCCGGGTGATCCGCTTGCCGCGGGCCTGGAGAAACTCCTCGAACCGCGCCGACGGCGTCAGGGCCACGTCGACCGAACCGAGTGAAAATTCGTGCGCCAGCGACATCGCTGTCATTCCTCTCCGCTGCGGGATCCTGAATCCATTCTAGCCTCCGGATCCCGAAGCCAAAAAAAAACACGCGGCCTGACCGGTCGGGGTCAGGCCGCGGTGAAGAGTTTCTTCAGACGAGGAAAATCAGCCCGGACGGGCGCTCGATCAGCCGAGCCGATCGAGCAGACGGTCGAGGGCCAGGTCCAGCTTCTCGGGCGTCTCATACGAACCGTCCGCGATCGCGGCCCGGATCGCATTGACCCGATCAAAGCGGATGTCGGAGGCCGACTCGGCGGCACGCACCGCGTCGACCGACAGCGTGACGGAATCGTGCACCTCGGTGATGCCCTGCTGGGCGGCCGCCTGAGCTGCCTTGGTCGACTCCACTCCCTTGACCCCGCCGAGCGCCTGGGCGCCGTGCGTCGAAAAGACTCCGAAGATGTTCATGCTTGCACTCCTTTCAGACCGCGATGCGAATCCGTCCCCCGCTCACCCCGACTCCTACGGAGCCGAATGCCGGTGGGTTCGTTTTGTCGTTCCGGAAGTCGCCTCAGGTCTGTGTTCGATCCAATTGTTGCCGCGCTTCCGCGTTCCGGCGACACCAGTCGCCTGACAGTTCGTGGCCGGCCTCGTCCAACCATCCTCGGCCGACCATGTCGCCCCGGCCGATCCATCATCATCGGTATCCGGCCGTCCGGAACTTCAACGAAATTTTTGGTTTCCTGTTTTGACCATTGTGACACCGCCCTGCCGGCCCATCCCTCCCAGTCGGCCAGGGTCTCCGGGATCTACATCGCGAATTCGGGGCGGCGGCGCTCGAGCTGGTTTTGGAGTCGCTCCACGATCGCGCTGTGCATCTGACTGACACGGCTTTCCGAGAGGTCGAGCGTGGCCCCGATCTCCTTCATCGTGAGTTCCTCGTAGTAATAGAGGATGATGATCAGCCGCTCGTTGCGATTGAGACCCTTCGTCACCAGCCGCATCAGGTCGGCCTTCTGGATCCGACGGGTCGGATCTTCCCCCTTCTTGTCCTCGAGGATGTCGATCTCGCGGACGTCCTTCGAGCTGTCGGTCTCGCACCACTTCTTGTTGAGGCTCACGAGACTGGCGGCGTTGGCCTCGACCAGCAGTTTTTCAAAGTCCTCCCGGGAAAGCTGCATGTGCTCGGCGACCTCGTCATCGGAGGGCGCCCGGCCGTACTTCGCCTCGAGCGTCTTCACCGCCTCGTTGAGCTTGCTGGCCTTCGATCGCACCAGCCGGGGCACCCAGTCCATGGTCCGCAGTTCGTCGAGCATCGCCCCGCGGATTCGCGGAACGCAGTAGGTCTCGAACTTCACGCCCCGCGACATGTCGAAGGCGTCGATGGCGTCCATCAGGCCGAAGGTGCCGGCCGAGGTGAGATCGTCGAGTTCGACGCCCTCCGGAAGCCGCGACCAGATCCTCTCGCCGTTGTATTTCACCAGCGGCAGATAGACCTCGATCAGCCGGTTCCTCAGATCCTCGTTGGATTGGTCCGCCTTGAACTGCTTCCAGATTTCCTGCACTTCGTCGGCAGAGGGTTGATACGCCACGAGATCCTCCATGAAAGGGCCAAACACTGCACCGCCGAATCGTAGGACATCGTCCTGGCACCGGTCCGGTCTTGAATCCATTTTCGGGCGCCCGCGCACCCTGTCTTTTTCGACAACAGCTTCACGAACCTCATCCGCTTCAGGCTGTTCTTCCTGGCTTCTCGATCCTGTCTTCTCGATCCTGTCAGGCCGCCCGCGCCGCCTCCGCGGCGGCGATCGTCGCAAACACCTCGACACCGTCCTCTCCGGCCAGTTCCTCGACCGCGAGGACCCGCAGATCGGGCAGCTGCCGCGCCACCGCATCCCGGACCCGGCGCCGCAGGTTCGCGGCCACCATCAGCAGCGGCGTTTCGCCACGTTCCAGCCGCGGCCGGCAGGCCCGGCGGATTTCGGCGGCGATCTTCGCCCCCCGGGTTCCCGACTCGAGCAGTCCGGTGGCCGCCTCGTCCGCGATTCGAACGACGACGAGCGTTCCGTCGGCGTCCCGCAAGCGCCTGCAGAGGCCGCGGCTCACGCCCCGCCTGACATGCTCGGCGAGTGCCTCCGGATCGGATGTGTCGGCGGCATGATCGGCCATCCGCTCGAGCAGGTCGGCCAGCGGTCGGATCGGCACGCCGTCCTGGAGCAGGGACTGGAGCGTGCGATGGATTCTGGAGATCGGGAGCGGATCGGGGACGACCTGGGCCACGAGGGCCGGCTGGGCGGCCCGCAACGATTCGATCAGCCGGGACGTGCCATCCCGGGTGAGCAGCACGTCGGCCCGTCGGCGAACCGCCCTCTCGACACCCCGCAGGATCTGGTCGACGTCGGAACCTGCGGCCCGTTCCCTGGCCACCCCGGCCTCCTCGACCGGTTCACCCGCGATCGTGACGCGATAACCGCGGTCAGGCAGCGCGAGGTCGTCGCGGAAGGCGATGCTCGGCACCACGACCCCGAGATCGGCGGCGATGTCGGATCGCATCGACTGGACGCGGCCGAGCAGCGGCGACTCCGCCGACGCGACCAGCCGGAGCAGGCCGCGGCCGAGATGAACGATGATCCGGTCGTCGGTGATCAGGTCGCCGAGCCGTTCCGAAGCGGCGGCCCCGCCGGCCTTCGGGGATTGATCCGGAGTCGGTCGATTTCGCGTCGTCCAGGCCCCGGCCAGGGCCGCCACCGCCATCACGGCCAGGGGGATGAACGGCATCCCGGTCAGCGAGAGGACGCCGAGAAAAACCGCGGTGATCAGGAGCACGTGAGGCCGCGCCGTGAACTGCCGCCCGAGCTCGGCCGACAGGTCGACCGATTGGCTCGAACGGGAAATGAGCAGCCCGGTCGCCACGGCGATCAGGAGCGAGGGCACGGCGGTCACCAGGCCGTCGCCGATGGTGAGCCGCGAATAGACGTCGATCGCCTTGGCAGGCGACATGCCGTGCTCGATGACGCCGATCGCCAGTCCGCCGAACAGGTTGACCATGGTGATGATCACGCTGGCCACGGCCTCGCCGCGGACGAACCGGCTGGCGCCGTCCATGCCGGCGAAGAAATCTGCCTGACGCTGCAGCTCGAGCCGCAGGGCCCGGGCCTGATCCCGATCGATCGTCCCGGCGCCGAGATCGGCGTCGATCGCCATCTGCCGGCCGGGCAGGCCGTCGAGCGCGAATCGGGCCGCCACTTCGCTCGTCCGGGTCGCACCGGCCGTGATGACCACGAACTGCACCACGGCGATGATCGCGAAGATGACGGCGCCGACGACCAGGTTGTTGGCCGACACGAATGCCGCGAAGGCCTCGACCACCTCCCCCGCGGCGGAGGCGCCGTCGATGGCGGCCCGCGAGAGGACGAGCCGGGTCGTCGAGACGTTGAGCACCAGACGGATCAGGGTGGCGCCGAGTAGAAACGTCGGAAAGATGCTCATCTCAAGCGGTGTCCGGGCGGCGAGCGAGGCAAGCAGGGCGAGCACCGACACCGTCAGGTTCGCGGCCAGCAGCAGATCGACGATCGGGGCCGGCACCGGCGCGAGCACCACGAGCAGGGCCACGAGAATGGCGCCCGGGACGAGGTAGTCGAGAAGATGGGCTGACAGGCCGCGGGATGGCGACGCGACGCCCCTGACCGACTGGGTCATGGATGCTTCCGGAACGAGGACTGGATGAACGCGGGGGGACGATAGCGGTCGGCCTGCGGGCGGTCCAGACCGTTGGCGGCTGGAGGAAATGGCTACAATCCTGCGATCCTGCAGGTCGTGCCTGCCGGACACGCCAGGAAGAGATCCATGAGATTCGAGCGGTTCGGGCTGGCCTTCGACTATCCGGAAAACTGGACGATCGACATCGACGACTCCTCCGGCGACCTGGCCGCCGTGACCGTCTATTCGCCCGACGGAGGTTTCTGGTCCGTCAGCGGCCATGCCCCCGGCGGTGATCCGGACAGGCTCTCGCTGGCGGTCGTGCAGCAGATGCGGAACGAGTATCAGGATCTCGACAGCGAGCCGGCCCTGGACACCGTCGCCGGGCAGGATCTCCCCGGATTCGACCTCAACTTCTACTGCCTCGACCTCACCAACACGGCGCAGGTCCGCACCCTGAACACGGCGTCGGCGATCTATCTTCTCCTCTGCCAGGCGGAGGACCGTGACTGGGATCGGGTTTCCCACGTCTTCGCGGCGATGACAGCCAGTTTCGTGGCCGCCGTCGGCATGCCAGGCCGCAGATCCGCCGGCAGATCCTCGAGTTGATCTTCCCGACTCCCGGCAGTTCCTGCGTTCCACCCCCCTCCTGCTACAATTCCGAGCCCTTTCCCTCCCTCCGCAGGTTTCTTGTGCACGCCTGGTTTCCATATCTTCTCTGCATGATTCCGCCGGCGGCCGATGCGACGATCCAGACGATCCACTGGGCCGCGTTCGCGGTCTTCGTCATCGTGATGCTGACGCTCGACCTGACGGTCTTCCACAAGCATGCCAAGGAACCCTCGCTGCGGGAGAGCGGCTTCTGGACATGCTTCTGGTCGGCCCTCGCCCTCTCCTTCAACGGGCTGGTCTGGTGGTGGCTGGGGGGCAAGGCGGCAATCGAGTTTTTGACGGGATATCTCGTCGAATGGTCGCTCTCGATGGACAACGTGTTCGTCTTCGCGGTCGTGTTCGGCTACTTCAAGGTGCCGCTCAAGTATCAGTATCGGGTGCTCTTCTGGGGCATTCTCGGGGCCGTGCTGATGCGGCTCACCTTCGTCCTGCTGGGAGCCGAACTCGTCGAGCGGTACACCTGGGTGCTCTGGGTGTTTGGCGCGTTCCTCGTCTACACCGGTCTCAAACTGGCCTTTGGACACGACGACCACGAACCGGGCGACGGCTTCCTGATCCGGACCTTCCGCAGACTGATCCCGGTCTCGTCCCAGCCCGCCGGCGACAGGTTCTTCGTCCGCGAGCAGGGCCGGCTGATGGCCACGCCGCTGTTCCTCGTGCTGCTGATCATCGAGAGCACCGACGTGCTCTTCGCCGTGGACAGCGTTCCGGCAATCCTCGGCGTGGTCACGCCGGGTACCCACTACATGCGATTCATTGCCTTCACCTCAAACGTGTTCGCGATCCTCGGCCTGCGGGCGCTCTATTTCCTGCTCGCCGGCGTGATGGACATGTTCCGTTTCCTGAACTACGGCCTCTCCGCCGTGCTGATCTTCGTCGGGCTGAAGATGATCGCCGAGGCCGCCAAGCACAACGAGTGGATCGCGGCCCAGGGCGGCTGGGATGCCCACGCCAAGGGCCATCTGGTTCACCCCGCCGTCTCGCTACTCGTGATCGTGGCGCTGATCGGCACGAGCGTGGCAGCATCGCTGATGTTCCCCGAGGCCAAGCATGGCGTCGAGGTCGCGGGTGACTCGGCAGAAACCGACCACCGGACATAGCGGCCCGACGACGCATCCATCCCGGGCCTCCCCGTTTCTCTTGCGGCGGCCGAGGGCCGAGCCCTACCCTCCGGCTGAAACGGCCCATCCGGACCCGGTCCGGCATGCGGCCTCGATCGATCCCTGCGCCCGCGAGGACCATTCCCATGCCGCTCGATCGCCGAACCAGTCGTACACGCGGCCAGACCAGGGGGCTCGATGTCGAGCCGCTCGAATGCCGCAGGCTGCTCTCCGCGACGGTCTCCCGCGGCATCCTCGCCATTCGGGGAACGACAGCCGACGACGCCATCGAAATCCGCCGGGCCGACCAGGACCCAGGCCTGCTCGAGGTCGTGGAAAACGGCAACGTGACGGCCTCCCGCGCCATCGATTCGATCCGGCAGATCCGGATCGACGGCGGCTCGGGCGACGACGAGATCCTGGTCAATCAGGACAACGGGCCGATCACGATTCCGACGCAGCTCAAGGGGGGCCGGGGCGACGATCTGCTCCGCGGCGGTGCCGGCAGGAACCAGCTCGACGGCGGTGTCGGCAGGAACGCCTTCGAATCGGGTGGGGGCATCGACCGCGTGGCCAATGCCGTTCGGGCCGACAGGCTGCGGAAGCTGGGATCGGCCCAGGCATTCCGCAACTACATGACGAGAGCTGCCCAGGCCCGCTCCGAATTCGGGGGCTGGATCGACGGGATCGCCGTCGACGGCCGCGTCTTCTCCATGGTCGGAACCACCGACGCCGTGACTACGACCAGCGGTATGGCCTCGACCAGCGCCGTCGCGACGACGGGCGCCACCGGAGTGGCCGTCGATGCCTCCCAGACCAACACCCAGATTGCAGGCGTCGATGAGGGAGATCTGATCGAGAACGACGGCCGCCACCTCTACATCCTCTCCCGTGGCGAATTGCTGATCGTCGACGCAAACTCGCCGGATGCGCCGGAAGTCGTGTCGCGGACCACGGTGGAAGGCTGGCCGATCGCCGAATACCTCCATGACGGCCGCCTCACGGTGCTCTCGAGCGTCTGGGATCCGGCCCCACTGACCCAGGCCGGCATGCCGCTCCTGCGGCATCGCGGCGGCGGCGGCCGGGTGCAGGCGACCGTCTACGATGTGGCCGATCCGGCCGCGCCCAGGATCGTGTCGAGCACGGCCGTCGACGGCAGCTACACCGACTCGCGAATGGTCGACGGCAGGCTGACGCTCGTCGTTCAGAACGACCTGCTCGGGGGCTACTGGGGATTTCCACGGGCCCTCGGCATCCGGCAGGACGGCCAGGTCTCGGTCGCGGGCGGGCCCGTTTCCGACGCGGCTCTCGTCCGCATGATCCGCCGCTCGTCGTTCGACCGGATGCTGCCGACCTGGACGACCACGAGCCAGGATGCCGCCGGACGGCAGCGGGTGGCCTCGGGGCTCGTCTCGCAGCCGAAGGACGTGCTCCTGCCGGCGAGCGGCGACGAGGCCAATCTGACCTCGATCCTGACGATCGACACCGACGCAGTCCGCCCGGCGATCGGCGGTGCGGCATCCGCGATCGGCGGCTACACGACCACGATCCACATGAACGCCAGCGATCTCTACCTCTTCAGTCCGCGTTGGCGGTCGATGTCGGGCGACCGCACCGACGTGCAGCGGTTCACGATCACGGCCGCCGCACCGCGGCTCGTCTCATCCGGAAGTTTCTCGGGCCAGCTGCTCAATCAGTTCTCGGCCGACGCCGACGGCGAGGAGCTGCGGGTGGCCGTCACGGTGACCGACACGACTCCGGCCACGGCACCGATCGACACCACTGGCAATCTCGAGATGGTCGATCCGCTTCCCTGGCGGATGTCCCGATCGAACGCGGTGTACGTCCTCGCCACCCAGGGAGACACCCTGAACCTGATCGGAAAGGTCACCGACATCGCTCCCGGCGAATCGATCATGTCGGCCCGGTTCGTGGGCGACACCGCCTACATGGTCACGTTCCTGCAGGTCGACCCGCTCTACACGATCGACCTCTCGGTGCCGACGGCCCCGCGGCTGGCGGGCGAATTGAAGGTTCCGGGGTTCTCCCGGTTTCTCCAGCCGTTCGGGGAAGGCTATCTGCTCGGCGTCGGCCGGGATGCGGATCCCGATACCGGACGCACCCTCGGCCTCAAGGTGTCGCTGTTCGACGTCCGCGATCCCGCGGCTCCGACGGAGGTCGACACGATCCTGATCGACCAGCCCGCCGACAGCTGGAACTGGTCGGAGGCCGAATGGAACAACCATGCCCTCGGCTTCTTCCCGGAGATCGGCCTCGTCGTCCTGCCCGTGAGCGGCAGCCACCCGGCCGCGGACGCAAGCCCGAACGAATTCGGCTACCTCCCCTGGGTCGAGGAGCACAGAGCCTACGTGCTGCAGGTCGACGCCACTGGGATCACGGAACTGGGCACGATCGATCACGACTCGCCGCTGCTGCGGACGACCCGGATCGGAAGCGTGATCCTTTCGATCGCCGATCGCGACCTGCAGGCGGTGGAACGTGTTCCCACCGGGCTCCTCCCCCGGGGCAGCATCGAACTGCGGCCTGCCTCCTCCGAAGATCCGGGCACGATCGTCTACGCGATCTGACCGCGGGCCCGGCCGAAGATGCCCGCCGACTCGACCGCGGTCGTTCGCCAGGCGTGTGACTGCCGCGGCAGTTCGACATGGATGCCCCCCTGATAGCCGGCTTCAGCGAGCAGTCGGAGCATCGCGGCCAGATCGACGTCCCCCTGGCCGAGCGGCAGGTGCTCGTGGCGGCAGGCGAGCATGTCGTCGAGGTGGACGTTGACGATCCGTCCGGCGACGGCATGGAGGTGGTCGCGGAACGGCCACTCGCCCATGCACTCCATGTGGCCGAGGTCGACCGTCAGATCGGGCACCGGCCCGCCTGCCAACCGCTCGCAGAGCAGCCTGTAGCGGGCGATCGTGTCGATGAACATCCCCGGCTCGGGCTCGAATCCGAGGCGGATGCCCCGGCTGCGGGCATGGTCGAGCACGGGAGCGAGGCCACCGGCGAGCCGCCGCCAGAGCGTTTCCTCGTCGGCCGAGTCGCGAACCAGGCCCGACCAGAGCGAGACGCAGGTCGCGCCCAGTTCGGCGGCCACGTCGATGGCACGCCGCAGGAAATCGACCCGCCGCATACGCTCCTCAGCCGCGGCCGAAACGAGCGTCGGCTCGTGCTTCAGCCGCGGGTCGAGCAGGTGCCTGGCGCCCGTCTCGAGGACAGAGGCCATCCCGCAGGTGGCGAGCGCCGTCCGCCAGCGTTCGACGTCTGCCGGCAGCGATGAGCCGTATGGATTCAGCAGGCCGTGATCGAGCGTGATGGCCAGCGACCGGTATCCCATCTCCTCGAGCGCCGGCAGGGCCTCGATCGGATCGATGTCGGAGATGCTGTTGGTGCTGTATCCCAGCCGCATGCTGCGTTCCCGGAGGCGACGAGAATCAGGTGGGCGGCACCAGCTGTCGGCCGATGACGAACGGCACGAGCAGGGAGAGCACGACGACGGACCAGGATTCACCGCAGGCGGCCAGCACGAGGACGGCGTCGAGCGTGATGATCGACATGATGCAGTTGCCCACGGCGGCCTGCACGCGGAACGGCGATGGATCGAGGGCCGCGAAGAGATTTCGGCCGAGAATCGAGGCCGAGAGCATGCCCCAGAGCGCGAACCAGGAGGTCAGCCGGCCCTCACGAAGCCAGGTCCCGCCGCCCCCCGCGGCCGCCATCAGCCAGGTCTGCGTCGCGGCGGCGGCAAGCCCGGCGGCGATCACGAGCGTCGCGGCGACGAGCAGGCGTCCCCTGGTCCGGCCCGCCTCGTTCCGGGCGAAGAGCGTCACGCCGGCCGCATAGAGCCCCATCCCGATCGGCAGCAGCCAGTGGTACGGCAGCGTCGGGCCGCCGGCAGCGGTCATTCCGAGCAGCCAGTTGAGCGAGCGGCATGAGCCCATCACGGCCGGTCCGAAGGGGGTCGATTTTGCATGCCGGTCGTAGATCCAGACCGCGGTGGTGAGCAGAGCCCCGACGAGCGCCACCTCGGGGTGACCCGAAACAAACGCCGCCAGACAGCTGCAGACGCCTCCGACGGCGAGCAGGACCTGGCCGACCGCGGCCGCCAGCCGAACATCGATCGCGCCCGATGGGAGAGGCCGCTCGGGCCGTTCGCGGCGGTCGATTTCGAGGTCGAACACGTCGTTGAGCACCATCCCGCCGGCATAGAAGGAGATGCCCGCCGCCATTGCCCAGAGGATGCCGGCAGGCGGCCAGTCGACGACCCGCGGCTGGGAGATGACCAGGCCGCCGGCCAGCACGTCGGCCGCCGCCGTGGCATGGTTCGGAATCCGCAGCAGCCGCAGCCACGCGAGCAGCGTCTTCATCGGTCATCCGATCTCGACGCCCGCCCGCGAGGCCGACGCGAGCAGGTGGGTTCGGGCCGCAACCGCGGCCTCGTCTGGCCGGTCGCGATATGGGTAGAGTTCGACGGTCACCCAGAGCCCCGGGCTGTGCTCCGCGATGGCCCGCAGAACGGCATCGAAGTCGATCGCCCCCTCGCCGGGCACGAGATGATGATGGACCCGGGTCGCCGCGATGTCCTCGACATGGTAGTGCCGCGTGTGCGCCTTCATCCGCGGCACCCACTCGGCCGGATCCTCGCCCACGCAGTAGGCGTGGCCGACGTCGAAGTTGAGGCCGAGCGCCGGATGGTTCACCCGCTCGGCGAATTCGAGGTACTGCCCGAATCGCTCGATCAGCAGTCCGGGCTCCGGCTCGATGAGCAGCGTCACGCCGCAGTCTGCCGCCAGGTCGAGGCAGGGCATGATCTCGTCGTAGAAGATGGTGGTCGCCTCCTCCCGGCTCTGGCCCGCCGCCAGTTCCCCACCCGGCTCGGTCGAGATTGAACCTGCGCCGAGGTCGGCCGCGAGCCTCAGGGCCCGCTTCGTGTGCTCGCGGCGGATGGCCCGGTAGTGGCGGTCGGGGTCGGTCCAGCCCGGATGCCAGTAGGGCTGGCGCGGATCGGCGATGGCGTTCATCATGAACGCGTTGATGTTGGAGATCGCCAGGCCGTGGCGGTCGAGAGCGGTCCGGATCGCCTGCTTCTGAACTCCGAGCAGGCCGGCGGGCCAGGCATGGGGCACGTCGGCGAGCAGTTCGATGCCGCTGTAGCCGGCGGCGGCGATTCTCTCGATCGCCGACTCGACAGGCACGTCGAGATAGGCATTGGAGCTGAACGCGAGTCGCAGCGGCATGGGCTTCTCCGAGGTTGGAACTATACCCTCAACTCGAGGCCGAGCGATACTTTGCCAGGGCCGTCTGGAAGACCAGCCGCGAGGCGGCGAGCGACGCGGCGGCAGCCCCGACCGCCCCGGCAACCGGCCACCAGCCGGAGGCGGTGAGCGGCAGGGCGATCACCCTGGCTGGCACGTTGACCACGAGCAGGATCGGGATCACGAACGTGCAGAGGGCGCGGAGCGGACCGCCCCAGGGGCCATCGTAGATCTCGGCCGGGTAGCGGGAAAAGTTGGTCAGGTAGAACCAGAAGTCGTAGAGGCTCTGGTTGCGGCCGAGCAGGATCGTGGCGGCCGCCAGCATGATCACCAGGCTGTAGAGGATCGCCACTCCGCAGAGGATCAGGAGCGGATAGAGCAGCCAGGCCACGGCCGGCGGCGAATGCTCCATCCTGCCGCTGGCCCAGGCGAGCAGGCCGACTCCGACGAGCCCGTTGGCGAACGCGGAAAAATCGACGCGGTGCATCGAGAGTAGAAACTGGGCATCGAGGGGCTGCACGAGCACGCCGTCGAGCCCGCCTGTCCGCACCATCTCAGTCAGCTCCTCGGCGCTCGGCATGAAGAGGGCCTGCACGATCGAGTTGACGATCAGACCAGTCGCCACGAAGGCGAAGAACGGCTCCCGGGTCCAGCCTGTATCCCTGCCGATCTCGGGCGTGAACTGGAAGACGAGCAGGTAGAAGGCGAGGTTCATCGACATCCAGCCGATGCTCGTCAGGCACTCGAGCAGGAAGTTCGCCCGGAAGGTCATGTCGCGAACGAGGCAGGCCCGGGCGAACGTCATGAAGATGCTCAGGTAGCGGCCCACGTCAGCCTCCGAACCCGCTGTAGCGACGGGTTCCCCTCAACCAGGCGACCCGACAGGCAGCCGCCATCACCACCACCCAGGCGGCCTCGATCAGCAGCGCTCGCCCGAGATCGAGGCCGCGGATCTTCCCCAGCCAGACGGCCGCCGGAAAGTAGGCGGTGTATTCGAAGGGCAGCCAGCGGACGAGATCCGCCAGGCTGGTGCCGGGGATGCCGGTGGCGACGTCGGCCAGCATGTCGAGCGGAAACATGTGGCCCGAGAGCAGGTACTGCAGGAGCATGTAGGCGAAGACGATGCTCGAGACCTCGAGCAGCCAGAAGCCGAGCATGCCGAGCGTCGCCTCCATGAAGAAGCCAAGCAGGAAGGAGAACAGCAGCGAGACCGCGAAGGCGGCCAGCGTGACCGCGTCGGGGAGCGGGGGGAAGAATCCGCGGCAGGCGTAAAACACGGCGGCGAAGGGGAGCACCGCGACTGCGTAGTAGACGAGCTTGTGGGCCACCCGTGCCGCGAGCAGGAAGGAGATGTAGTCGACCGGCTGGACGAGGTACTTCTTGATCGAGCCGTCGCGGACGCTGCGGGCGATGCCGCCGGCCAGCCCCGGCATGCTGGAAAAGGCCCGGGTCACCATCGTCAGGAGGTAGTAGGCGACGATGTCATTTCGCGAGTAGCCGGCAATGTCGCCGCGGTTGGTCGCGGAGAAGACGGCGGTCCAGAGGAAGACCTGGGTCACGATCGGCAGGAACCGCAGCAGCGTCCCGAGGACGAAGTCGCCCCGGTAGGCGAGCCGCTCCTCGAGCGAGATCGAGAGCATCGTCCACCAGGTCCGCAGGCCGGCGAAGGGGCGAACCGGCCGATCCGCAAGGCTGTTCATGAGGGAGTTCCTCCGGCGGCGCCCGCCCGAAAGAGCTCGGCCACGATCTCCTCCAGCGGCACGTCCTCCACCGACACGTCCCGCACGGACTGGCCGCGGAGGATCTCCGGCAGCGCGTCGGCGATCCGCTGCCGGTCGATCCGCAGTGTCACCTGCGGACCGCTGACCTTATAGGGGAAGCCGAGCCTGTCGAGCCGCTCCTGCGACGGCGTCTCCTCCAGGTCGAGCGTCACGATCTTGTGGCTTGTGAACCGGTCGACGATCTGCTCCAGCGAGCCGTCGTAGAGCACGCTGCCGCCGGTGATCACGACCGCACGCCGGCAGAGTGCCGCCACGTCCTTCATGTAGTGGGTCGTGAGCAGGATCGTCATCTGCCGCTCGGCCTGGATGTGGGAGAGGAAGCCGTGAAGGGCGTGCTGGGCGACGACGTCGAGCCCGATCGTCGGCTCGTCGAGGAACAGCACCTCCGGCTCGTGGAGCAGCGCAGCCACAAGTTCCAGCTTCATCCGCTCTCCGAGCGACAGATCGCGAACCGGCTGGAGGACCAGCTTTCGCACGCCGAGCAGGTCGACCAGTTCGTCGCGGGTCCGCTCGAATCGGGCCGGATCGATCCGGTAGATCTCCTGGTGGAGCCGGAAGCTCTCGGCGGCCGGCAGGTCCCACCAGAGCTGGTTCCGCTGCCCCATCACCAGGGCGAATCGGCGGCGGAAGTCGTCGGCCCGCTCCCAGGGAACGTGTCCGAGCACCCGGGCCGTGCCTCGGGTCGGGGTGATGATGCCGGAGAGGAGTTTCAGAAGCGTCGTCTTGCCCGCGCCGTTCGGCCCGAGCAGGGCGACGAACTCGCCGCGGCCGACCGAGAGGCTCATGTCCTTGACCGCCTCCACCACCCGGCTCGGCCGGTGAAACAGCCCCCGCATGCTGGCCAGCAGCCCCTCGGGCTTGTCGTAGACGCGATACTCCTTGGCGAGGCCGACGACGTCGATCACCGGGGCGGGGCCGGCACTGGTGTTGTGCATGCGGCGAGTATAGGGGAAAACAGGGACTTCCACGGGAGTTGGCATGCATCGGATCGGCCTCGGACACGACACCCACCGGCTCGGCCCCGGCGACGGCCTCGTGCTCGGGGGCATCACGATCCCGCACGACAGGCAGGCCCTCGGTCACAGCGACGCCGACGTGCTCCTGCATGCGATCACCGACGCGTTGCTCGGCGCCGCGGCGATCGGCGACATCGGCGAGATGTTTCCCGACACCGACCCGGCCAACAAGGGGCGGGATTCGGCCGGGATGCTGGCGGCCGCAGCCGGCTGCCTGGCCGCCGCGGGCTGGCGGATCGTGAATCTGGATTGCGTGATTTTCGCCCAGCGTCCCAAAATCCTGCCGCATCGGGAGCGGATGCGGCAGCGGATCGCCACCATCCTCGACCTCGGAATCGATGCCGTCTGGCTCAAGGCCAAGACGGGCGAGGGCGTCGGCCCGATCGGGGAGGAACTCGCGATCGGTGCCGAATGCGTGGTCCTGATCGAGCGCAACTGAAAAACCCACTCCTGGAGACGAATGGCCCATGGCGACGACGCAGACCAAACCGACGAAGGCCGAGGCCTCCGGAACGCTGCCCGCGATCGAGGTCTACAGCACGCTCACCAAGCGGAAGGCTCCGCTCGTCACCGTGAAGCCCGGCGAGGTGGGGATGTATCTCTGCGGGCCGACGGTCTACAAGCCGAGCCACATCGGCCACATGGTCGGCCCGGTGATCTTCGACACCGTCAAGCGTTACCTCGTCTATTCGGGCTGGAAGGTGACCTGGGTGGTCAACATCACCGACGTCGATGACAAGATCATCGCTGAGAGCGCTCTCCGCGGCACCACGATGGCGAAACTCGCCGAGGAGATGACGGCCGACTACCTCGAGAATCTGGCCTCGCTCGGGGTGGTGGGCATCGACGAGATGCCGAAGGCGACCGAACACATCGGCACGATCATCGCCTTCATCGAGGGGCTGATCGCCAAGGGCTGTGCCTACGCCAGCGACGGCGATGTCTACTTCGATGTCACGAAAGACGCTGACTACGGCAAACTCACCAACCGCTCCGTCGAGCAGACGCAGGGCGAAGGCGGCTCGACGGCCGAGCGGAAGCGGTCGGCGGCCGACTTCGCCCTCTGGAAGAAGGCGAAGCCGGGCGAGCCGGCCTGGGACAGCCCCTGGGGCCCGGGCCGGCCGGGCTGGCACATCGAGTGCTCCGCGATGAGCAAGGCGATCCTCGGTCCCCACTTCGACATCCACGGCGGCGGCCTCGATCTCGTCTTTCCGCATCATGAGAACGAGATCGCCCAGAGCGAGTCGCTGCACGACTGCCCGATGGCCACGTTCTGGATGCACAACGGCCTGATGCAGGCGGCCGGGGCGGCGGGCAAGGTGGGCGGCCGGCCGCGAGGCTCTGGCGACGGCATCGACGAGGCGGCGGCCCAGGCGGCCACCAAGATCTCGAAATCGACCGGCGCCGAGCCATTCAAGAACCTGCTCGCCCGGCACCAGCCCGAGGCGATTCGCATGCTCCTGCTCTCGACCCACTACCGCAGCCCGATCCACTTCGGCGAGGAACCGCTCGGCGAGAGCGCCCGGGCGATGGAGGCCTTCGAGCGGCTCTTCGCCCGGTTCGAGCGGGTGACCGGCAAGTCGTTCCATCCCCTGCCCTGCCGCAGCCGTCGCGAAGGCGACGCGGCCGTGGACACGGCGGGTGAAGAGGTGAGGTCGCTGCGGGAAAAGTTCCTCGCCGCGATGGACGACGACTTCAACACCGCGATCGCGATCGCCAGCCTGTTCGATCTCGTCCGTGTCATGAACAAGTTCATCGACCAGCATTCGCTGGAATCAAAAAAGCCGGCCGCCGAACTGGCGACGCTCGAGGCGATGATGCTCGTGCTCCGCGAACTCACCGGCGTGCTCGGCCTGTTCCTCGAGCCACCGCGGGCGAAGGCCGGCGGAGCCGACGAGGCCCTCGTCGGAAAACTGATGGAACTCGTCATCGAGATCCGGGCCAACGCCCGCAAGACGAAGGACTTTGCCACGGCCGACCTGGTGCGAAACAAGCTCACCGAGGCGGGCATCGTGCTGGAGGACCGGCCCGACGGCACGGGCTGGAGCCGGAAGTGAACGGGCTCCTCACTCCCCAGCGCTTCTTCGAGGTCACGAACACGGTCGCACTTCTGGCCTGGATCGGGCTCGTGGCCTTTCCCGCCCGAAGGTTCGTCTCGCACCTGCTCTGCCCGATCCTCGTGCCGGGACTGCTCGCGGCCTGCTACGCGGCCGTGATCGGCTGGAAGCTCGCGAGCGGCGGGCCGCCGCCGGGGGACCTGACGACGCTCGCCGGCCTGCGGTCGGCCTTCGCCGACGACTGGATCTTTGCCGCCGCCTGGACCCACTACCTGGTATTCGACATGGTGGTGGGGGCCTGGATCGCCCGCGATGCCGTGCGACTCGGGATTCCCTGGCCGCTCCGCACGCTCGCTCTCATACTCACGTTCCTCGCCGGACCGGTGGGGTTTCTCCTCCAC
>Ga0136644_10000958_pt1 | contig 23056 bp, 22 predicted proteins | sample C_130820_EF_Meta_FD_94780 | JGI IMG/M metagenome (GOLD analysis project Ga0136644, IMG submission 94780) | Freshwater microbial communities from Lake Croche, Canada to study carbon cycling - C_130820_EF_MetaG (v2) (version 2) | ecosystem: Environmental > Aquatic > Freshwater > Lake | place...
AAGTGGATTGCCTGGATGGATGAGCACCCGGAGTATGGCTAGTCGCTTCGCGGTGATTGGCGATCCGGTCGACCATTCAAAGTCGCCGCAACTGCACGGTGCAGCATACGAAGCGCTCGGTCTTGATTGGAGCTATGAGCGGATCGTCGTTCACGAGCACCAACTCGCGTCCTTTGTGGAAGCTCTTGATGAGAGCTGGCGTGGCTTTTCGGTTACCATGCCTCTCAAACGCGAGGCAAAAACAATTGCGGCGTGGTCCGACGAGGGAAGCATTCTTACCGGTGGCGCAAACACGTTGGTTCGTTTAACCGGCCAAGATGAGCACAGTGATGGATTTCACGCTTACAACACGGATATTGCCGGCGTAGAAAACCCTCTGAGACTTCTCGACCTGACCTCTGTCGACTCGGCGACCCTCGTGGGGGCCGGGGCAACGGCTGCATCTGCCCTCGTTGCGCTTTCTCGTATGGGCTGTCATCAAATTAGTGTCATCGCTCGCGACCTCAAACGAACCGAGGCCATCGAGACACTCGCACGCCGTCTCGATCTCAGTTTCTCACTGTATTCATTGGACGATATCGTCTCGGTACCGCGAGCGAGTGTCACGGTGAGCACGATTCCCGGCACCGCCCGAGTCGACCTCTCTGGACTTGAGCGATCTTCCGGAGATGTGCTCTTTGACATCGCTTATGACGTGTGGCCGAGCATGAACGCGGCCACGTGGCAAAAGGAGGGTGGGCGCGTCATCAGTGGACTCAGCATGCTCGCCGCCCAAGCACTTGTTCAGGTGCGAATATTCGTGTCGGGCGAACCTCACAATCCTCTGGATAGAGAAGACAAAGTTCGTCGCGCAATGTTCGCCGCCGTTGGCCTCGACGAAACAGGTCTTCGAGTGCTCTCGGTAGGCTAGGGCTATGTTGCGATGGCTCACTGCAGGTGAATCTCACGGTCCCGAATTGACCGCGATCATTGAGGGCTTGCCGGCCGGAGTACCCGTTCGTCGCGAAGAAATCGCTGCCGACCTCGCTCGGCGTCGACTCGGTTTTGGTCGAGGTGCGCGCATGAAGTTTGAACAAGATGAACTCTTCATGAGCGGGGGAGTGCGACACGGCTTGACGTTAGGCGGCCCAGTGGCTCTGCGAATTGCCAATTCAGAATGGCCAAAATGGGAGCAGGTGATGAGTGCGGAGCCGGTTGATCCCAGTGTTCTCGAAAGTGGTCGTGGTGCCGCCCTCACTCGGCCTCGCCCGGGCCATGCTGACCTTGTTGGCATGCAGAAATATGGTTTTGATGAGGCACGGCCGATACTGGAGCGAGCCTCCGCGCGGGAAACAGCGGCTCGCGTAGCCCTCGGCGCCGTCGCGAAGTCCTTCTTGCGTGAGCTCGGCATCACAACTATCGCGCACACCGTCGCCATGGGGCCGATCTTCGTTCCGGAAGGAGCGCGGTTGCCTCACCCCGAGGATGTGGACCTGATAGACGCTGATCCACTGCGGTGCTTTGACCCTGAAACGAGCGCCTTAATGTTCGCTGAGGTCGATGACGCTCACAAGAGTGGCGACACAGTTGGCGGTGTTGTTGAGGTACTTGCCTATGGCGTGCCCGTTGGGCTGGGTAGCCATGTGCACTGGGATCGACGACTCGACTCACGCCTGGCCGGCGCTCTCATGGGCATCCAGGCAATCAAGGGTGTCGAGGTCGGTGACGGTTTTGAAACGACGAGACGACGAGGGTCTCTTGCGCACGACGAAATGACGCCCTCTCCGGACGGAATCGTGCGCGAAACTGGTCGAGCCGGAGGTATCGAGGGTGGCATCTCCACAGGAACCGTGCTCCGCGTTCGAGCTGGAATGAAGCCCATCGCAACTGTGCCGCATGCACTTAAGACAGTCGATGTCGTGACGGGAGAATCCTCGTCGGCTCACCACCAACGCTCCGATGTTTCTGCTGTCCCTGCGGCTGGCGTGGTGGCGGAGGCGATGGTCGCGCTAGTCCTCGCGGAGGCAGTTCTGGAAAAATTCGGTGGCGACAACATATCCGAAACCAAGCGAAACCTTCATAATTTCATCGCAAACATTTCTGATTCGCTTCGTACAGCGACCGACGTTTAGAGATTGTTTGAAATGACGTCGTCTACTGGCGCGCCCGTGCGGGCCGTTTTTATCGGCCCCATGTCTTCTGGGAAGTCGAAGCTCGGAAAACGCGTCGCCCGTGCCCTGCGGTCTCCTTTTCACGATACGGACAAAATGATTTCCGCGTTGCACGGTGACATCCCATCAATTTTTCAGCAATTCGGTGAGGAGCAGTTTCGTCAATGGGAAAGAGAAGCGGTTGAGTCCGCATTGCATCTGGGCGGTGTCGTCAGCCTCGGGGGCGGCGCAATCTTGAACCAGTCGACATGTGAAGACCTCGCCAAGCTGCCCGTCATTTACCTACACATCACCCGCGAGGCAGTGTCTTCGCATCTGTCCACAAAGAATCGGCCTCTGCTCGCCGAGGGTATTGATGCATGGGAGCGAATCTTCGCCGAGCGCAGACCCATCTACGAATCCTTGGCGACGATTGACTTTGACACGTCGAGCGCAAACGCTGAACAGCTGACGAACGCGGTCACGGAATGGATCATTTCTCGAGAGGCGGGCGCGCATGACTGACATCACTGAGATTGAGGTCACTGGAGGCGGCGAGTACTCCGTGTTCATCGGTCGGGACCTGCTGCGTGACGGCGCTCCGACAATAGCTAAGGTCCTCGTGGGCGCGACCAAGCTCATGATTGTTCATCCACCCACACTGGTTGACAAAGCAAAAGCTCTCCGAGAGGAGCTCAGCCAAATCTTTCAGGTCATTCTGGCAGAGGTGCCCGACGCAGAAGCTGGCAAGCGAGTTGAAGTAGCCGCGTTCTGCTGGCAGGTTTTGGGTCAGGCAGATTTCACACGCACGGACGCAATCATTGGACTTGGTGGAGGCGCCGTCACTGACCTTGCCGGTTTTGTTGCGGCCACCTGGTTGCGTGGCGTGCGGCTCGTAAACGTTCCCACAACTGTTCTGGGCATGGTCGATGCGGCGCTCGGCGGCAAAACTGGAATTAACACAAACGAAGGAAAGAATCTGGTCGGATCGTTTTACGCGCCCTCGGCCGTCATCGCCGACCTGTCGACCTTGGACACTCTTCCCGTGAATGAGAAGTTGGCTGGGTTCGCTGAAATAGCCAAATGTGGATTCATTGCCGATCCTGAAATCCTCGACATTATCGAACGTGATGTGGAGACGGCAACGGATACGCAATCTCCTGAATTTCGAAAACTCATCGAAAAGGCCATTGGCATTAAGGCGCGCGTGGTTTCTGAGGACTTCACGGAACAGGGTAATCGCGAAATTCTCAATTACGGGCACACCCTTGGTCACGCAATTGAACACGCGGAGCGCTACCAATGGCGACATGGTGCAGCAATTTCTGTCGGAATGGTTTTTGCCGCCGAGCTTTCGGCGCTCACGTCGTCTCTGCCAGCGGACGACGTTGATCGTCACCGTCGAGTGCTGTCGCTACTCGGCTTGCCGACGACGTACAGCGCCGGTCGCTGGGACACTTTGCTTGCAACAATGCGCCGAGACAAGAAATCGCGAGGGAGCATGTTGCGGTTCATCACGCTCAGCGCCATTGGCAAGCCAGTCACGGTTAACGTGCCCGATACTTCCGTGTTGTTCGCTGCATATCAGGAGACTGCGTCCCCCGAGTCAATAGAATAACGCTCGTGCGCATCCTCGTTCTCAACGGACCAAACTTGAATCGGCTCGGCACGCGCGAACCGGAAGTGTATGGCACGGCGACGCTGGAAGATTTGCGTCTCATTCTCTCCTCTGAGGCGGGAAATCATGACGTCGACGTCCGCCAAACAAATAGCGAGCCAGAACTCATCGAGTGGCTGCATCAAGCAGCCGACGACAAGACGCCTGTGATTCTCAATCCAGCAGCATTCACTCACTACTCTTACGCTTTGCGCGATGCGGTCGGACTGCTAACGAAATCCGGTGTTCCTCTCATCGAAGTCCATATTTCAAATCCTCACTCGAGAGAAGAGTTCCGGCACAATAGCGTGATCTCTGGTGTGGCGACCGGTGTCATCGCCGGCTTCGGGTTCGACTCTTACCGTCTCGCACTCGCCCAACTCATCCGTTAGAGGTGAGGCGCGTGTGGGCGCCGGTATATTGGGCTGAGCAGCATCGCACTACTCAAATCTTTGGATCAAGGAATTCTCATGGCAACCACCGCGGACATTAAGAACGGCGTCGTTATCAAAATTGATGGACAGCTCTGGAACGTCATCGAGTTTCAGCACGTGAAGCCCGGTAAGGGTGGAGCATTTGTGCGCACGAAAATGAAGAACGTGCTCTCGGGAAAGGTTGTCGACAAGACGTACAACGCGGGGACCAAGATTGAAACCGCTACGGTGGACCGACGGGATTTTCAATATCTCTACAACGACGGCAATGAGTTCGTGTTCATGGACAAAGACACCTACGAACAACTCTCGGTGAACGCTGGGACCGTTGGGGACGCACAGAATTTCATGTTGGAAAATCAAGACGTTCAGATTGCGTTGCACGAGGGTGAGGCACTCTATGTCGAGCTCCCTGCGAGTGTTGTGCTTGAGCTGACCTATACGGAACCTGGATTGCAAGGTGATCGGTCCTCGGCGGGCACTAAGCCTGGCACGCTGGAGACCGGGTTTGAAATTCAAGTTCCGCTCTTTCTGGAGTCGGGAACGAAGGTGAAGGTTGACACGCGAACCGGCGATTATCTCGGCCGCGTCAACGACTAGCGCGTGAGCGGCCGTCGCAAGGCGCGAAAGCGCGCACTGGATATCCTCTTTGCCGCTGACGTGCGAAACATCTCGCTTGCCGACGCCCTGGAGTCGGAGGCGTCTCGCGCCGTTAATGAACCGGACAGAGAGTCTTCCTGGCTATACGCGCGCGAAATTGTTGATGGGGTAATTGATAACGGCGTCATCATTGACGAAACCATCGAGACGCACGCCCGGGGTTGGGCCATAGCTCGAATGCCTGCTGTTGACCGGGCAATTCTGCGAATGGGGACGTGGGAACTTTGTTTCAACCCAGCAGTTCCCTCCGCCGTTGTGGTGAGCGAGTCCGTTGAACTTGCCACTCTTTTGAGTACAGATGACTCGCCGAGCTTCATCAACGGCGTTCTCGGCGCAATTGCCGCGCTACCGCGCTAACTGGCGCCAGGTCTGCTAGCCTAAGAAAAACGACATCCTTTAAGGCCGTCCCGTGAGGCGGGGAAGGGGGTCAGATGACTGCTCGTAACGTCCTGCAGGCGACTGATATCCAACGCGCGCTGACTCGCATCTCACATGAGATTCTTGAGTCCAACCGCGGCGCGTCGGGTCTTGTAATTTTGGGCATACCCACGCGCGGAGTTGTCCTTGCCGAGCGCATCGCTGAGATCATCTCAGGAATCGAACCCGGCGTCGACGTCCCTGTGGGCGCCCTCGATGTCACCATGTATCGGGATGACCTGGCCACTAGCCCCACTCGGTCAAGCTCGCCGACTCGGATTCCAGGAGGTATCGAGGACTCCACTGTCATCTTGGTTGACGATGTTCTCTACTCGGGTCGCACTGTGCGCGCAGCTCTTGACGCACTCACTGACCTCGGACGCCCTCGCGTCGTACGTCTTGCGGTGCTGGTGGACAGGGGTCACCGTGAACTTCCCATCCGCGCGGACTACGTGGGAAAAAACCTTCCCACTTCGCATGCTGAGCGCATCAACGTTTGCTTGGTCGAAACTGATGGCAACGACCTGATACAGATTGCTGGGGAGTAAAGATGCAGCACCTTCTCTCCGCGGCCGACCTCGATCGAGACACGTCGATTGCTCTCCTTGATTTGGCCGAGGACATGGCAGAAACAGCCGACCGACCCCATAAAAAGCTTCCCACCCTGCGTGGACGTTCAATCGTAAATCTATTCTTCGAGGACTCAACGCGGACCCGGATATCTTTCGAAAGCGCAGAAAAGAGGCTTTCCGCGGATGTCATTAATTTTTCGGCAAAAGGTTCAAGCGTGTCGAAAGGCGAGAGTCTCAAAGACTCGGCCCAAACCTTAGCTGCCATGGGTGTGGATGCCGTGGTTATTCGTCATGGTTCGTCCGGCGCCCCGTATCTGCTGGCACACAGGGGCTGGATTGACGTACCGGTGGTCAATGCGGGGGATGGCACTCACGAGCACCCTACGCAAGCGCTTCTCGACGCGTTCACACTGCGGCGTCGCATCCACCAGACGGCATCTCGAGGTCGCGACTTGGCTGGAGTCCGTGTTGCCATCGTGGGCGATGTTTTGCACAGCCGTGTCGCCCGTTCAAACGCGTGGCTACTCACCACACTGGGTGCCGACGTGACGTTTGTCGCGCCACCGACGCTTTTGCCTGCACAACGAGACGCGTTCCCTGTGTCCATGGAAACCAATCTTGATGAAGTCTTGCGCAGCTCTCCCGATGCGGTCATGATGCTCCGCATCCAAAAGGAGCGGATTCACGGCGCATTCTTTCCCCATGAGCGCGAGTACACGCGCATCTGGGGTCTCACCGCGCAACGATTCCAAGCCTTGCCACAGAAAACTCTTGTCATGCACCCCGGTCCGATGAATCGCGGGCTTGAGATCTGCAGCGAGGCTGCGGATTCCGCGGCATCGACAGTGCTCGAACAGGTAGCCAACGGTGTATTCGTGCGCATGGCAGTGCTCTTTGCCGTGCTCACCGGAAAAGAGGACCTATGACCACTTCAGTGAAGTTTATCGGGGCGGTTTTGCCGAATGACGAGGTGACGGACGTCGTCGTAACAGGCGGTCGGATCAGCGCTATGGGTCCCGGACTCAGCCACATCGAAGGCGAAGTGGTCGACGTCACGGGTTTACGTCTCCTCCCTGGCCTGGTTGATTTGCACACACACCTGCGGGAGCCTGGGTTTGAGTCGAGTGAAACCGTACTTACGGGAACTCAAGCCGCCGCCGTTGGAGGGTTCACGACCGTATTTGCTATGGCGAATACGCTTCCCGTCGCAGACACGACGAGTGTCGTGGAGTTGGTCTGGCGCAGAGGAATCGAAGCAGGCTACGCAACTGTCCGACCGGTGGGCGCGGTCACGGTTGGTCTCGAGGGCCAAGCCCTGGCTGATCTAGCCAGCATGGCGTCTTCTCGCGCAAACGTTCGAGTGTTCAGCGATGACGGGAAATGTGTATTCGACCCGTTGCTCATGAGGCGGGCATTGGAGTATGTGAAGGCTTTTGACGGAGTCATCGCTCAACATGCTCAGGAACCTCGACTCACCCTGGGCTCACAAATGAATGAGGGGCTAGTGTCTGCGCGGCTCGGCCTCGCGGGATGGCCCCGAGTCGCGGAGGAAATCATCATTGCCCGTGACATACTCCTCGCTGAAGAGACAGGTTCCAGACTTCACGTCTGCCACTTGTCGACAGCGGGTTCGGTGGAAATCGTTCGGTCCGCCAAGGCCCGTGGCGTTCGAGTCACGGCAGAGGTGACTCCACATCATTTGCTCCTTACTGAGGAGAGCGCCCTCGACTACGACGCTCGGTTCAAGGTCAACCCGCCGTTGCGGACCGACGAAGACGTTCACGCCGTACGAGCCGGCTTGGCAGACGGCACCGTTGACATCGTTGCTACCGATCACGCTCCGCATCCGATCGAGAACAAAGATTGCGAGTGGAGCGATGCCGCATTCGGCATGGTCGGCCTGGAATCTGCACTCTCGATTGTGAACATGACGATGGTGCAATCAGGACTAATGAGCTGGAACGACGTGGCACGAGTCATGAGCACTGCTCCCGCTCACATCGGTGGCGTGGCGAACACCGCTGGAACTCTCGAGGTGGGACGCCCAGCCGATCTGGTCTTCGTTGACGAGCGAGTTCTTCGCTCATTCGGTGTCGAAGACCTTGCTGGATTGTCCAAAAATTCCCCTTTTCTGGGGCTCGAGCTTCCGGGCAAGGTTGTGCACACGATGCGCCATGGCTACTTTACGGTTCGAGACGGATCGCTTGTCGATCAGAGGGTCATCGCCACGTTCGCCCGTGAGGACACGATTGGATTCGATGAGCGTGGATAAAGTTATCGGAACGCTCATCGTGCTCGCCCTCATCGCGCTGGCACTTGCACTCATGTTTGCCTCGTGGCAACGCCGGAAACGTCGTGACATCTCGATATTCGCCTCGAGGGGGGACGGTTCCCTCGGAGCGCGCCTGATTGAAATTGCGTGTCTCTATGTCGCCACGACACCACGGGAAGAGCCTCTCGAACGGCTGGCCATCCCGGGTCTGCGTTTTCGTGCTAAAGCATTCGTCTCACTTACGGTTGCGGGAATCGGCATCGAACCCCAGGGCGAAACCCCGACATTCATTGCAATCGAGCACGTTCGTGGTGTTCGTGCGGCTGATGCGACGATTGACCGCTCAGCCGGTCGCTCATCGTTGACTGCAGTCGACTGGAAGGCAGCAAATGGAATGGAGCTCACGTCATTTCTGCGCATTCCCAGCCGTCTCGATCGCACACTATTTTCTGATCTTGTTAACTCAGCGGTGAAAAGCCCGGAATCACAAACGAAAGAGAACGCATCGTGACCACAGTGACACACTCCGCTGTTCTTGTTCTCGAAGATGGAACGCGCTACGAAGGACGGTCATTCGGTGCATCCGGCACTACGTTTGGCGAGATTGTCTTTGCGACCGGAATGAGTGGGTATCAGGAAACGCTCACCGATCCGTCCTACGCCGGACAGATCGTATTGATGACGGCTCCCCACATCGGAAATACCGGAATGAATGATGAAGACATGGAGTCGAAGCGGATCTGGGTGAGTGGTTTCATCGTTCGCGAGCCGTCGCGAGTAGTCTCAAATTTCAGGTCGCAACGGTCACTTGATGATGATTTGACGTTGCAGGGAGTGGTTGGTCTGGCAGGCGTCGATACACGCGCCATCACGAGACATATCCGTAGTCACGGGGCCATGCGAGCTGGAATCTTCTCGGGAGCCGATTCACGTGCACCGGAGCGTGAGCAACTCGATGCCGTGCTTGCTGCCCCGAGCATGTCCGGTCGCAATCTTTCCGATCTCGTGTCAACGGCGACGTCCTACGTTGTGCCGGCTGTCGGGGTGTCCCTCGGTACGGTCGCCATCGTTGACCTGGGGGTCAAGAGCTCGACTGTCAACTATATTTCTGAACGCGGATTCGACGCTCACGTGTTGCCCCAGGACGTCTCGATTGATGAAATTCGTTCGTTGTCCCCGGTCGCCCTTTTCTACTCCAATGGCCCGGGCGACCCCAGCGCCTCGGATCGGCATGTGGACCTACTGCGCGATGCGTTGCGCGCGGGCATCCCATTTTTTGGCATTTGCTTTGGCAATCAACTTCTCGGGCGTGCTCTGGGCTTTTCGACATATAAGCTTCCCTTCGGCCACCGCGGAATCAATCAACCGGTGCTCGACAAGGCGACTGGTCGCGTCGAAATCACCAGCCAGAACCATGGTTTCGCTGTTGATGCACCTCTCGACGGAATCATTGAATCCCCTCAGGGATTTGGTCGGGTGGAGGTCAGTCACTTCAGTCTGAACGACAACGTTGTCGAAGGGCTTGTATGCCTCGATATCAACGCGTTCTCAGTCCAATATCACCCTGAAGCAGCGGCAGGTCCGCACGATTCTAATTACCTGTTTGATCGATTCCGAGACATGGTTGTCGGTTCTGACATGTCAGGAGGTCGAAACTGATGCCCCGTCGTACAGATATTAATTCGGTTCTCGTTATCGGTTCTGGACCAATCGTGATTGGTCAAGCGTGCGAGTTTGACTATTCCGGAACTCAGGCGTGTCGCGTACTGCGCGAGGAGGGTATTCGCGTGATTCTCGTGAATTCGAATCCCGCGACAATTATGACTGACCCCGATTTCGCTGACGCAACATATATAGAACCCATTACGCCGGAAATTATCGAGTCGATTATTGCCAAAGAGCGACCGGATGCCATCCTTCCCACCCTCGGAGGCCAGACGGCCCTCAATGCCGCCATCGCTCTCCACGAATTGGGAATCCTGGAGAAGTACAATGTCGAACTAATCGGGGCCAAGGTTGATGCGATTCGTAAAGGGGAAGATCGCCAACTCTTCAAGAATCTCGTCATTGAGGCGGGGGCTGATGTCGCGCGCTCGCACATTGCTCACACTGTCGAACAGGCGATTGCGTTTGCCGAGGACTTAGGCTACCCACTTGTCGTTCGCCCCTCGTTCACCATGGGTGGATTGGGGTCGGGATTTGCTTATTCCCGAGAGGAACTCGTCCGCATTGTTGCCGATGGTCTACAGTCGAGCCCGACAAGTGAGGTCTTGTTGGAGGAAAGTATTCTCGGGTGGAAGGAATACGAACTTGAGCTGATGCGTGACACCGCAGACAACACCGTGGTCGTGTGTTCGATTGAAAATGTGGACCCGGTCGGCGTTCACACGGGAGACAGCATCACTGTTGCCCCAGCTCTCACCCTGACCGACCGTGAGTATCAAAACTTGCGTGACATCGGAATCGAAATCATTCGGCTCGTCGGGGTCGACACGGGTGGGTGCAATATTCAGTTTGCTGTCGACCCCGCCAATGGTCGCGTGATTGTCATCGAAATGAATCCACGTGTTTCTCGGTCGTCGGCGTTGGCGTCGAAAGCGACCGGTTTTCCGATTGCCAAGATCGCGGCGAAGCTAGCAATCGGCTATCGGCTCGATGAAATTCCCAACGACATCACTCGTGTCACGCCCGCGAGTTTTGAGCCAACGCTCGATTACGTCGTCGTCAAGGTTCCTCGTTTCGCGTTCGAAAAGTTTCCGTCAGCGGACGCGACGCTCACGACAACAATGAAATCGGTTGGCGAGGCCATGGCGATTGGGCGTAACTACGCACAAGCATTGCAGAAGGCCCTTCGGTCGCTCGAGAAGCGCCACAGCTCTTTTCACTGGCGAGAGGAAAGTCGCAGCGTTGAGGAACTCCTGCACGTTGCGAAGACACCGACGGATGGTCGAATTGTTACGGTGCAGCAAGCCTTACGAGCTGGGGCATCCGTTGAACAGGCATATGAAGCGACGGGCATAGACCCGTGGTTCGTTGACCAAATCGTTCTCATCAACGAGGTTGCACAACGTATTGCGGGACCTGCGGACCTCGATGACGACACCTTACGCACGGCGAAGGATTACGGCTTTTCCGATGAACAAATTGGGCAACTGCGCGGAGTAGCGGAGTCTGACATTTCTTCGCTGCGCCGCGCGCGCGGAATTCGACCAGTGTTCAAGACGGTTGACACGTGTGCCGGGGAGTTTCCTGCGCTTACTCCGTATCACTACTCGAGTTACGACCTCGAGACGGAGGTCGCCCCCAGCGAACGCCGAAAAGTGGTCATCATCGGCTCGGGGCCCAATCGCATTGGACAAGGTGTGGAGTTTGACTATTCCTGTGTCCATGCTGCGTTCGAGTTATCTGCGGCCGGCTTCGAAACAATCATGATTAACTGCAATCCTGAAACCGTCTCCACGGATTATGACACGAGCGACCGGCTCTACTTCGAACCGCTGACTCTAGAAGACGTCTTGGAGGTCGTGCATGCTGAGTCCGCGAGCGGTGAGCTCGTTGGAGTAGTCGTACAACTCGGGGGTCAAACGGCTCTCGGACTGGCCAAGGGCCTGAAGGCATCAGGGATTCCCATTCTTGGCACGACACCGGAGGCAATTGACCTAGCCGAGGAACGAGGAGCGTTCTCGAAGATTCTGACCGAGGCTGGTTTACTCGCACCGAGAAATGGCACGGCGATTGACGTCGAAGGCGCCGTGGTGATTGCCGAAGACATCGGTTATCCCGTTTTAGTTCGACCTAGCTACGTGCTGGGTGGCCGAGGCATGGAAATTGTCTTCGATTCGCCTGGCCTGCGCGACTATTTCGTGCGAATCGGCGGGCAAGCCATCGTTGGTCCCGAAGCGCCGTTGCTCGTGGATCGGTTCCTTGATGATGCGATAGAAATCGATGTCGACGCGCTTTTTGACGGTTCTCGTCTGTATGTCGGCGGAGTGATGGAGCACATTGAAGAGGCAGGAATCCATTCAGGAGACTCGGCATGTACGTTGCCGCCAGTCACGCTGGGTAAGGATGAAATAGCCAGAGTCGTCGAAGCCACGCTGGCGATTGCCGAAGGAATTGGCGTTCGGGGTTTGCTCAATGTTCAGTTCGCCATTGCCGCGGGAGTTCTCTACGTTCTCGAAGCTAACCCGCGAGCGAGTCGCACGGTTCCATTCGTGAGCAAGGCGTTGGGCATCCCGTTGGCAAAGGCTGCTTCCCGCGTCATGGTCGGTTCGACGATTGCGGAACTCATCGCTGAGGGCTTGTTACCCGTTCAAGATGGTTCAATCGTGCCTGCCGGGGCACCCGTTTCGGTGAAGGAGGCAGTCCTTCCGTTCAAGCGTTTTCGAACCGTCGAAGGGAAAGTCGTCGATTCGATTCTCGGTCCCGAGATGCGTTCGACCGGAGAGGTTATGGGCATCGATCGGGACTTTCCCCGGGCATTCGCGAAGAGTCAACTGGCTGCGTATGGCGGTTTGCCGTCTTCCGGCAGTGTGTTCGTTTCCGTCGCCGACGGGGATAAGCGTGGAATCATCCTCCCGGCCATGCGCCTACAGCAACTCGGTTTTACCCTCGTTGCCACGGCGGGTACTGCAGAGGTACTTGCGCGCAATGGTATTCAGGCACGTGTCGTAAACAAGGTCAGCGACCAGCAGGGTGAAACTATTGTCGACCTCATTCGCACAAACGATGTTGACATTGTCATCAATACTCCGAGTGGACGAACGGCTCGTGCGGATGGGTATGAGATTCGAGCCGCCGCAGTTGCTGGCGATAAGCCGCTATTCACGTCGATGGCTCAAGTGAGCGCGGCCGTTGCCTCCCTTGACGTGACACGGGATGGATTCGAAGTTCGCAGTCTGCAGGAGTACCAGCAAGATCGAGACCGGGCGTTGATGGCGGGTAGCTCGTGAGCGGGGACGCAGATTTCGGGTGGCGCTTAGACGCTGCGTTTGCAAAGTTTGGCCACCTGTGTGTGGGAATCGATCCCCACCCATATCTCTTTGCGCGATGGGGCTACGATGACACTCCACGGTCGCTCGACGAATTTTCCAAACGTGTTCTTGACGCCTGTGTCGATCGTGTGGGCATCATCAAACCCCAGGTTGCATTTTTTGAACGATGGGGTGCTGCTGGATATCGCGCCCTCGAAGAAGTTATTCGTCGCGCTCGTCAGGCTGACATTTTGGTCATCGCCGACGCCAAGCGTGGGGATATTGGGTCGACAATGCAGGCCTACGCGCAATCGTGGTTGAGCCCGGGTACGCCCCTCGAATCGGACGCGCTCACCGTGTCGCCGTACCTGGGTTTGGGAACCCTGGACGAGACCATGGATTTAGCTCGTTCGCAGTCGAAAGGTGTGTTTGTTCTGGCAGCTACGTCGAATCCTGAAGCGCTTGGTACGCAAACGAGCGTGGTGACGAACGGTGTGGATGCGGGACTCCCGCTCGCACAGTCCATCGTCTCGCGTGTCCACGCGTCCAACGAAGCCTCCCGGCAAGTCTCCGGTGGTGTGGTCATCGGCGCCACCGTTTCACTTAGGGATTTTGGAATTGAACCGGATGAATTTCCCGGCCTCCCAGTTCTGGCACCCGGCTTCGGATTTCAGGGCGCTGATCCGCGAGACGCTCGACGCTTGTTTGGAGCACTCACGAACCGGCTGATCGTGACCGAAACGCGTAGCATTTTGGAATCAGGACCCGAGGAAATCCGGGAAACTCTCTCGCAGCGGGCTGCGATTGTGGCGGAGGCCTTGGCGTAACGTGTCACACGTGAACATGCCTGCGGTCGACCGAGTAGCGGCGTCTCGCGCAGCCGTATCGGCCCGCCGAGGGCGTGCGTCAATAAAAGCTGATGTTTCGAATGGCACGCGTAACGCGCTCGATGTCTTTCTTGTCGCCAGCATAGATGCCGAGAGCGCTGAGGCGTCATTACGTGTGACAGATTTTTTGCTCAGTATTCCTGCGCTGGGAACGAAGAAGGTCGGCGACGTCATGGCGGAATTGAGCATTTCACCACGAAAGCGCTTAGGACGTCTTGGTTCTCGACAAAAGGAAGCCCTGCGATCATTTCTCGAAGCCCGGGCACGGCAAAGGTCTGAACATGCGGCCCCACGCGTTGTTGTTCTCGCCGGCCCAACCGCTGTGGGAAAGGGAACGATTGTTTCGCGAATCCTGGCCGACTTTCCTAACGTGCACATGTCCGTGAGCGCGACAACCCGGCCTCCGCGTCCCGGCGAAATTGACGGTGTCAACTACTTCTTTGTCTCTGCGCAAGAGTTTGACCGACTAGTCGCTGAGGACGAGCTACTCGAATGGGCAGTAGTGCACGGCACGCAGCGTTATGGAACTCCTCGAGGTCCAGTCCAAGAGTCTCTGCGTAATGGGGTGAGTGTTCTGCTCGAAATTGACATTCAAGGAGCGCGCCAAGTCAAGGCTCATATGCCAGAAGCGCGGACTGTCTTTCTCGAGCCGCCGTCATGGGATGAACTGTGCCGTCGTCTTGAATCGAGAGGCACCGAATCTGCACAAGAGCGAGTCCGGCGACTTGAGACCGCACGGGAAGAACTCGCGTCACGCCATGAATTTGATGTTCGCGTGGTTAACGATGACGTCCGGAAGGCAGCTGAACAAGTCGTAGACTTGATGGGACTTACTAAGGAGCGCTAACGATGGCAAAGAACAACGAAGGCATTATCAATCCTCCGATTGACGATCTCTTGTCTAAGGTCGACTCGAAGTACGCTCTCGTGATTTTTGCGGCAAAGCGTGCACGTCAAATCAACGATTACTATTCCGATCTGCACGAGGGCGCTCTCTACGACAACGTCGGACCCCTCGTAGACTCGAACATCGACGACAAGCCACTCTCGGTTGCACTGAGAGAGATCAACGAAGACAAGCTCAAAATTACGCCGCTGTCTTCATAGAAAGAGACAAAATGGAGTCGCGGCCTCTCCGAATCGTCGTGGGTGTCACGGGTGGGATCGCCGCCTATAAGGCCTTGGGGGTCATCCGGGCTTTTGTGTCAGACGGGCACGATGTGCGTGTCGTCGCCACCGAGGCTGCCTTGGAATTCGTCGGACGCGCGTCCCTTGAGGCACTCAGCCGGAACGCGGTGTCAGTCGGTTTGTACGATGAAGTCGCTAGCGTCAAGCATGTTGAACTTGGTCAGTCTGCGGACCTCGTCGTTGTTGCACCGGCAACGGCAAACTCCATTGCGCAGATGGCGATTGGACTCGCGCCAAACTTACTCGGCAACGTTGTGCTGGCAACGAGCGGGCATGTCGTTGTTGCACCGGCAATGCACACGGAGATGTGGTCGAACGAGGCTACGAGAGAAAATATTGCCCGCTTGCGTTCCCGGGGGGTGACTGTCGTTGGACCTGACAGTGGAGCCCTCACGGGAGATGACGTGGGTGTTGGGCGTATGGCTGAGCCCAGTGAAATTGTGGCCGTAAGTTATGCGGCTCTGTCGGAACGTGACGCAGCGTCGCTTGAAGGCAGGAGAATTCTCATCAGCGGCGGTGGCACCCGCGAGCCCATTGACCCTGTCCGTTTCATTGGAAATCGATCGTCTGGCGCTCAGGCGGTTGCTCTCGCGCGGGCAGCGCAAGCCCGAGGGGCGCAAGTGACCTTCGTGTACGCGCATCTCGATGTTGATGTTCCAATCGGAATTGAAGCAATACCCGCCGTTACAGCGGCCCAAATGTTGGAAGAAATGCTCCGACTCGCACCCGACAACGATGTGGTCATAATGGCGGCTGCGGTGGCCGACTATCGTGTCGATTTCGTTAGTGACGAAAAGCTGAAGAAGTCGCGTTCTGAGTCGGGGCGCACGTTGACCCTCGTCGAAACGACAGATGTTCTGTCGAGTCTTGCAGCCATGCCAGAACGGTCTTTCACGTTGGTCGGTTTTGCTGCGGAAACGGAACGCGGTAACGAGTTGCTGGCTCTCGCCCGAGAAAAACTTCAGCGGAAGGGGTGTGATGTGATCGTGGCAAATGAGGTTTCGTGGTCCACGGGCATTGGCACGACGCACAACGAAGTCACGATTCTCAAAAAAAATGCATCTTCCAGCGGCAGTGAAAAGGTGGTTCGAGCGAGCGGCGATAAGTTGTCGGTTGCGCATCGTATTCTTGACGTACTCGTCTAACTGCCGTTCCAGACCGTTCACGCGGGGCATGCCAGAGGTCATCGCGCAGTCGTGCAACGACATGCGCCATCTGTGGAAGGAATACCATGAGCGGTTTACGTTTTTTCACCTCTGAATCAGTCACTGAGGGCCATCCAGACAAAGTCTGTGATCAGGTATCGGATGCACTGCTCGATGCTTTTCTATCGGAAGACCGAGTTGCGCGCGTTGCGATCGAGACGCTTGTCACGCGCGGTTTAGTTCAGGTTGCGGGAGAGGTAACGATTGACGAGGGTTACGTCGAAATTCCCGACATCGTTCGAAAGACGATTACCGACATTGGCTACGTGTCCAGTGACGTGGGCTTCGACGGCCGAAGCTGTGGCGTCAATGTTGCGATCGGAGCGCAATCCGCCGAGATTGCCAACAAGGTCATTCAAGATGTGGAAGCGGGAAGCGCCACGACAGACCCGAACAAGCTGGGAGCGGGTGACCAAGGCATCATGTTCGGGTACGCCACCAGCGAATCGCCGACATTGATGCCGATGCCAATTTGGCTAGCTCACCGACTCAGTGAACGCCTCGCGCGTGCCCGAAAGTCGGGTGAACTCACGTACTTGCGACCTGACGGAAAGACCCAAGTCACCATTGGATACGACGGCAATGTTCCGATGACGGTTGATACTGTCCTCATCTCGACACAGCACGCACCGAGTGATGTTGTGTCTTTAGACGTGCTGCGCAACGAGGTTGAAGAAGTGGTCATTCGCGACGTTCTTCGACTCGTCCCGAATATCGACACGTCCGCAACTCGAATCTTGGTCAACCCGGTCGGCTCATTCGTGGAGGGTGGCCCTGGGTCAGACGCAGGTCTAACTGGTCGAAAGATCATCGTTGACACTTACGGTGGCGCGGCACGGCACGGGGGTGGCGCATTTAGTGGAAAAGATCCCTCAAAAGTTGATCGTTCTGCTGCCTACGCTTTGCGCTGGGTAGCAAAAAACGCGGTTGCAGCCGGCTTGGCTCAACGCATCGAAGTTCAGGTTGCCTACGCGATTGGTATCGCCGAACCGGTTGGCTTCTATGTCGAAACCTTCGGTACGGGGGTAATCAGTGACGAGAAGATCGCGCATGCGCTTCGTGACGTCTTCGATTTGAGACCAGCGGCAATAATCCGTGACCTCGACCTACTGCGCCCGATTTACCAAAAAACGGCTACATACGGACATTTCGGGCGTGATCTCCCGGAGTTCACGTGGGAGGACACAACCGTGAAATCGGATGAGCTTCGTCGCGCCGCAAAACTGTAATCCGCATGACCGAGCGAATTGCACAGGTGCTGCTAGACAGTCCACTGCCACAACTTGACCATCTATTCGACTATGCGATTCCCCGGGGAATTGACCAGGATGTGGTCGTTGGTTGCCGAGTTCGCGTGCCGTTGCGTATGGGCAAGCGAGTAATCGACGCCTATGTTGTCAATATTGTCGACCATTCGGAGTTCTCCGGAACGTTGCAAAACATTGACAGCGTCGTCACGAGTGTGTCTGTCCTGCCCACTCAGCTTTATGCTTTGGCGCGTCGCGTGAGTGACCGTCAGGCAGGCAGTGCGGGAGATGTTCTCCGGTTGGCCATTCCGCCACGTTATGCTCGCGTCGAAAAGGCATTCATGTCGGATGAGGCACGCCAAAATCGGGCTGCCTCTCGTAAGCGCGTGGCAGAGATTGCTTCCGCACACGTTCAACAAGCTGACCATTCAGGCCCAATGGCAAATCTTCAACACGACGAATGCCGCTCTGTCTTGATGCCAGCCGGGATGCTCGCTACGGAATCCGGAGATGTTCCGTCCTGGACAGTCCCTGTTGCTGCCGCCGCGGTCGAGTCGTTGAAACGGGACGAGTCGACCATCATCGCTGTGCCGTCCTATCGAGAAAGTGATGACATGATGCGCGCCCTGGCTTCTCTCGGTGTGAGTGAGGCAGTCGTTCGAACAGATTCGCGGCAGTCTGGGGGAGAGCGTTACGCCGCCTACCTTCGCATTCTTGAACGCGAGCCGACCATTGTTCTCGGAAATCGGTCGTCGCTTTACGCTCCGGCACATAACCTCGGTCTCATTGTCATGTGGGATGACGGTGATTCGCTGCTGACTGAACCGCTTGCGCCCTATGCCCACGCCCGTGACGTAGCACTGATCGCTGCGCAACTCACCTCCGCTCGCCTGGTATTTGCCGGTCACGCAGTTTCTACCGACGTGGAACGACTCGTTGCGCTTGGTTTTGCGACTGAGTGGACATCAAAGAAGAGAGATCTCCCAACTGTCATTCCGACGGATTCACTCGTCACAGAAGGAGCGCGCGCCAGAATCCCCAGCGTGGCGTGGGCTCACGCTCGAGAACAAAGCACCAAGGGCCCGGTGCTGCTTCAGGTTGCACGTGCGGGTTACGCCCCGTCCTTGGCGTGTAACAAGTGCCGAGTTCGGGCAAGCTGCCCGGAGTGCTCGGGTCCACTTGCTCAAGCGACGGCAACTACTCCGCCCAGCTGTCAGTGGTGTGGCGCACTCGCGTCAAAGTGGAAGTGTCCGGACTGTGCATCCAGTCAACTTCGGATCGTTTCTTCGGGGAGTGAAAGAACGGCTGAAGACCTCGGTCGGGCGTTTCCCAACACAAAGATCATCGTGTCGGATGGGTCACACCCCGTTCAATCGGTTGCCAATACTCCGTGCCTCGTTATATCAACACCCGGCGCTGAGCCCGCTGCCGAGGGTGGCTACTTGTGCGTCGTTGTTTTAGACGGTGAGGTCTACCGTTCTCGGTCCGGGCTTCGCGTTGACGAAGTGGCGCTCCGGCACTGGTGTAATGCCCTGGCGCTTTCGCGAGCGGGTGCGACCTGTTATCTCGTGGGGGCAGGCGCCGATCTCGGTCGCACAGTCGCTTCGTGGGATCTTCGCGGATTCGCTCGGCGTCAACTCAACGAGCGTCGTGCGCTGGGGCTGCCCCCCATTCGTCGCGTTGCGTCCATCACAGGCCCATCTGCCGAGGTGGCATCGGCGTGCGATGCAGTGCGGGGAATATCGAACACTCGGATCATGGGCCCAACGACTCTGGCAGACAGTTCTCGTGCCTTCGTGGTGTTTGATTATCGACACGGTGAGCGTGTGGCATCTGCCCTCCGGGCGAGTATCGTCACGACGGCGACTAAGAGTGTGCGACGCCGTGCCGGAGAGGCTCGAACCGAGCGGGTCGTTCGACTTCGCATTCGAATGGATGACGCTGAGCTGGGGGACACGCTTTCATGAAGATTGTTTTTGCCGGAACCCCCGAGGTCGCCATTCCTACGCTCGAACGACTCGTTTCAGAGCATGACGTGGTGGCGGTCCTAACGCGGCCCGATGCCCCGCACGGGCGCAAGCGTGAAATGACGCCTTCAGTTGTAGCGCGACGAGCACACGAGCTAGGAATTTTGACACTCAAGTCGGCCAAGTTTGATTCAAGTGTGCTCGCTGAACTTTCCCGTCTGCAGCCAGATCTGGGCGTTGTCGTGGCGTTCGGCGGACTCATTCCCCGAAATGGATTAGATGTTCCCCGCTTGGGCTGGATAAACCTTCATTTTTCTCATCTCCCTCAATGGCGGGGTGCATCACCCCTTCAGCACGAAATCATGTCCGGTTCGTCGGCCTCCCATGTCACAATATTCCGTCTCGTCGAGCAATTAGACGCCGGAGATGTGCTAGCCACGGGCACATTCCCACTCGGGGCGCATGAAACGGCCGGTAGTGCGCTGAGACGCTTGAGTGTTGACGGGGCCGCCCTCGTGAGCGACGTGGTTTCGTCGCTCCGCGCGGGAGAGGTCGTTGCTGTTCCACAAGTAGGGCCAGCCACTTACGCACCCAAACTTTCCTCGACACAGTCTCAACTGGTCGCCAACAACGTCGTTGATTCGGTCTACAACCTTTTTCGTGCCGTCACTCCCGAACCGGGTGCTTGGATTGAGTCGTCATCGGGTCGAATCAAGATTCTTGACTGCGCGCCCGAGTACGAGGTCGCGGTTCCAATGGGTCGCCTTGTGGTCGCTAACGGCCATGTTCTGATTGGACTGAAGCAAGGCGCACTCGAATTACGACGTGTTCAGCCAGCCGGTAAATCCGCAATGCGGGCCGTGGACTGGGTGCGCGGAATCCATTCTGTCGCGGTCTGGTCTTTCTCATGAGTGACACTCCACGGCGCTCAGCCGCAGCAAAGTCCAAGAATCAAACGTCACGAACGGTGGCGCTCGACGTTCTGCGGGCCGTGCACAGCCGCGACGCATATGCAAATCTCGAATTGCAATCGCTCTTGCGTAAATCAAGTTTGGGCCCCTCGGACGCGGCATTCGCCACTGAACTCGCATATGGAACCCTTCGCATGCAGGGATTTTATGACGCCGTGATTACTGTCGCTGCCGATAGACAGGTGACAGAAATTGACGACACAATTTTGGACATTCTGCGCTTAGGTTCTCATCAGTGGCTCCTCCTGGAAACGCCGCCGCACGCCGTGGTCAACGAGTCCGTTCTGTTAGCACGTCGGAATGCCGGTTCCAGTGCTGCTGGTTTCACTAACGCCGTCATGCGTCGCATCACGGAACGCACCCGGGATCATTGGATAGCGGCAATCTCGGCAGGTCGCTCGATCGATGAACACCTTGCGGTCATTCACAGTCATCCGGAATGGGTTGTTCGTGCTCTAAAAACTGCCCTCGCGCACGAAGACAGTTCGGACGAAATCGTTGACCTCCTCATCGCAGATAACCGACCCGCCCTTGTCTCGCTCGCGCGTCTGATTGGGTCCGAAGATATAGCCCAGACGAGGGAGGGCTTGTACTCCCCACGAGCGCTCACATTGGTCGGGGGCGATCCGCACGCCATCGAAGCCGTCCGCCGTGGGGATGTGCGAATACAGGATGAGGGCTCTCAACTCGCCGCTCTGCTGTTGACGCGATGGAGACCCATTCGTTCTGACGAGCGATGGCTCGATCTGTGCGCTGGCCCTGGGGGCAAGACCGCCCTCATGGCCGCGGAAACGATGGACACGGGCGTCGCGATTGTTGCCAATGAGTTCTCCCCGCACCGAGCCGACTTGGTGCGTGATTCAGTAGCTCGCTTTCCTCACGTACAAGTTCTCGTTGAAGACGGCCGCGATATCGGAACCATGCATCCAGATACCTTCGATCGCGTGCTCGTCGATGCTCCGTGTTCAGGGCTCGGTGCTCTGCGCCGTCGACCCGAAGCTCGTTGGCGCCGCACGCCGCAGGATGTGGCAACGCTTTCCGCCCTGCAATTGGAACTTCTGCGAAGCGGAATCTCCGCTCTCCGACCGGGTGGAGTACTGGCCTATGTCACGTGCTCGCCTCACCTTGTTGAAACTCGCGGCATCGTCAATCGATTGCTGAAAGAGCAACCTGCGGTGACGGAGCTAGATACTCGGGAGACTCTGGCGCGAATAGTGCGCACTCCTATCGACGTGCGTGGACCCGATAGATCTACTCAGTTTTGGCCTCATAGGCACGGCACGGACGCAATGTTTATCGCACTACTAACTCGTGCTGAATAGAGTCATGTCATGGTTCGCATTAATCCCAGCATTCTGGCCGCAGATTTCGTGAATATGCAGCGTGACTTAGAAGCCATCGCAACAGCAGATTTCGTGCATGTCGATGTAATGGACAATCATTTCGTTCCGAACCTCACGTTTGGTCCTCAAATGGTCGAGAGAATTCAAGCAGTGTCGCCCATTCCTCTTGATGTCCATCTCATGATTGACCGAGTCGATTCTTACGGTCTCGGTTACGCCGAGCTAGGGTGTGCGTCGGTCACCTTTCATGCCGAGGCTTCCGATGACCCTGTCTCTCTCGCACGTGCCATCCGAGCTCGGGGTGCGCGATGTGGCCTAGCAATAAAGCCCGCAACTCCGGTTGAGCCGTATTTGGAGCTTCTCGATGAATTCGATCAATTCCTGGTCATGACCGTGGAACCTGGATTCGGGGGTCAATCTTTCATTGAGTCGGTCATGCCGAAGCTCGATGCCCTGCGCGCGACCGCAAACCATATGAAGTCGGCAATTTGGCTTCAAGTCGATGGTGGTATCACACTGGACACAATCGAGCTTGCGTCATCACACGGAGCCGACACCTTTGTGGCTGGTTCAAGTGTTTTCAACGGCGGGGACCCCGAAACTGCGATTGCCGCTCTGAGAGCGCGAACTCAGCATTCCCATTGATGGCTCACTCAGCACCGTGCCTTTTGGGGCGATTCAAAGGCACCGGTCAGCACGATACCCTTATGACGTGAAAACGTTTGACCGGCTATTCGAAGAGCTCCAGGAGGCTGTTGAAACGCGGCGCGATGGCTCACGAACCGTTGTTGAGTTTGATGCAGGGGTTCACGCGATCGGGAAAAAGGTCATCGAAGAGGCTGCTGAAGTCTGGATGGCAGCCGAGTACGAATCACCAGAACGAGTGGCAGAAGAAATTTCCCAACTTCTCTATCACCTTCAAGTTCTCATGTTGGCTCGCGGTCTCTCGCTCGACGATGTAAATAAGTTTCTCTAGCGAAAGTCTCTGATGCTTCGAATTGCGGTTCCCAACAAAGGGTCACTGGCCGACGCGGCCTTTGAGATGCTCGCGGAGGCAGGTTACAGCGGTCGGCGGGACCCTCGAGAGTTGCACGTCATCGATGAGCGTAATGACGCGGAGTTTTTCTATCTCCG
>Ga0136644_10000959_pt1 | contig 23016 bp, 21 predicted proteins | sample C_130820_EF_Meta_FD_94780 | JGI IMG/M metagenome (GOLD analysis project Ga0136644, IMG submission 94780) | Freshwater microbial communities from Lake Croche, Canada to study carbon cycling - C_130820_EF_MetaG (v2) (version 2) | ecosystem: Environmental > Aquatic > Freshwater > Lake | place...
CCTCCCGAGCCCGTTCGACGGCGTCTAAGGATTCCGTCACGGCCCGGTCACCGATTGCGTGAATGTGAACCTGCCAGTTGTCGGAGTCAAGAGCGGTCACCACCTCGGTCAGTTGCCGTGGATTAAGGAAGGAAATCCCTCGGTGATCGCCCGTGCAACGGCAACCCGTCGCCCGATACGGATCCGCCATCGCGGCCGTGTGGTTCTCGGGGATACCGTCCTGCATGATTTTGACGCTCGTTGCGCGAAAGAGCGGATGGGTGTGCGAGGCCCGTGTGGCGCGTAACTCGTCCAATTGCTCTAACCCGCGATTGCGGTCCCACCACAGTGCCGCGACAACGCGCGAACGCAGATCGCCGTTTTCTGCGGCACGTTGGTAAACCGGGGTCGTGTCCGTGTGTCCGCCGTAGTTCCCGACAATGGCGTCCTGCCAACCTGTAATGCCGAACGAGTGAAGGTACCGCTGAGCGTCGAGCAACGCGCGATACTTACTGTCTTCGGTATCGGCGGGAATCAACCGCTTGACGAGTTCACTTGCCCCCTCGTGCAGTGTTCCGGTGGGGTTGCCGTCGACGTCGCGCTCGATTCGGCCATCCGCCGGGTCCGGGGTGTCGCGGGTTATTCCCGCACGGGCGAGGGCGACGGAATTGACCCACGTGCCGTGGTGGTCACGATTCGGCAAATACACTGGTCGGTCGGGAACGACCCGATCTAGATCCGAGGCGAGTGGTGTGCCGCCGGGGAAGGTCGACATTTGCCATCCGCCTCCCAGAATCCATTCCTCGTTCGGATTCGCGGCGGCATAGTTTCCGATGGTGGCGAGGAGAGCATCGACCGTCGTGATCCCCGCCAGATTGCATCGCGCGTGTTCAAGTCCGCCCTCGATTGGATGAACGTGGGCGTCGATGAAGCCGGGTGACAACAATCCGCCCTCAGCGTCAACGATTCGGGTGGACGCCGTTGCCGCATCCCGCAATTCGATCCCGCCCAGTGCGACGATACGACCGTTCACCACCCCCATCGCAGAAAGCTCTGGTCGGTACGAAACGCCATCGAAGACGGCAGCGTTGTGAACGAGAAGGTCGAGATCCACTCGGGATGCCCGCCGACTAGGCCATTTTTGCGCGGCGCCGGGCCTCGGCGATTTTGACCACGTAGAAGACGGTGCCCGCGATGACCGCAACAGACCCGACACGGTAGCTCCACAACCCAATCCAGAACTGCAGCGGAAGCGCCATCGCTACAACGGACCCTTCGACGCCGTCGGTTCCGTCGATGGGAATCATCGCGATTGTCGCGACCGCCAGAGCGATGGTTGCGGACATGCTGATCCACGTCAGCTTCGGAATGGTGACTCGGCCGAGGAGCCACGCAATCACCGTCGCGAGACCCGCGAACAAGACGGCCGCGCCACCCTCAAGCGGGTCGGTCCATCCCGTCAGGCTCGCCAAAACGGCGATGAGTGCGATGCACAAGGCAAGAGTGAGGCGAATGTTCACGTGGTCCCTTCCGACTCTTCTAGTATCGCGTGAGTTGGCACGAAAATTACAGAGAAATGGAACCCAGAGCGGTTAGCCCAGGAAACACCGCCATCACTACCGTCACGGGGAGGATGACGAACACGAGTGGAAACATCATCAACGTTTCCCGTGCGCTCGCCGATTCGAGAAGTCGTCTAGTTGAGGATTCTTGTTCGTCCTCAGCGAGCGATCGAAGTATGTCGGTCAGTGGTGTCCCGTGACGGCGAGCGGCGACCAGATGCTCGACGAGCCTCGTCCATCCCGGATGTCCCACTCGACGGTCACTCAGTCGAAGTGCCTCCGAAACGGAAACGCCAACCGATATCTCTGCGACAACCGTGCGACACTCGTCTGCCAGTGCGCCGCGCCCACTGAGCGAGACGCGTTCGAACGCCGCGGGCACCGTGAGTCCGGACGACACGCACAGACCAATCAGGTCAAGCACCTCGGGAAGTTCCTCGGAGATTGCACGCTGTCCCGTTTTTCGGCGTGAGCCCCGAAACCGAAGTGGCAATCGGGTGACGGCGACGAGCGCTCGGAACACTCCGTCGCCGTCCGAACCGGACGCTCGAAGAGGTGCGACGTCCGCAAGGTGCGGGATTAATCGGGATGCGAGTCGCGACTCGACGGAACGGGACACGATGAGGAAAAGCCCCAACCCCACCATGGCCCCCAGTGCGATGTCAATCATCGAGTGCCCCGGTCAGCCACCGCGGCTTTTCGCGAACGGTCCCCAACGCGCTCATGACGAAATAGGCAATAACCGTTGCGCCGGCCGACGCGATGATGAGAATTGTGCCCGGCGCCGAGGAGTATGCCTCGCGGTTTTCGGGCCGACTGGATAAGAGAGCCAGGACTATCCATGGCGCCACTACACCGAGCGTGGCCGCATGCCTAACCCAGGACTGCCGGGCGTGGACCTCGTCTCGCATCGATTGTTCTCGTCTCACGGAGCGCGCAAGGTCCGTCAAGACGTGCGGCAATTCGGACCCACCGAATTCGCGGGCGATACAGATCGCTTCGACAACGCGGTCGGCGACGGAGTCAGCGATGGCTCGTTGAAGACGTCGAAGTGCGGTGTCCACATCCGAACCTCGTCGAAGATCCTTTTCGAGTTGTGACCACGACGCCTTCCAGTCTCGTGGCACCATGACCGAGGCCGACGTGACTGCCTCGGCGAGTGTTGATCCCGACCGGAGTGAACCTCGAATCGAATCGATGACGTCCGGCCACACCGCCCGCGCCTTGGTGCGCCGAGCGTCACGAGTCGCCGAGAGCGCCACGATAGGGATTCCCGCGCCAACAATTCCTCCGAGCGGCGCGATGACAGGAATCGGCACGAGGGTTGCGGCAATCGACCCAACGATGATTGCTACCGTCACACCAACCAGAAGGATGAGTGGAAGTGGCACGCCCGCGAGTCCCGCCTCGTCGCACCAGGCTCGCACGCGAGACACACGAGGGCTCGAACGTGGCGCAATGACCATGAACAGGCCCGCACCCAGCAGAGTGCCGCAGATGATTAGGTCCATATCCACACCGGCTCCATCTGAACGTCACCCGATTCGGCGACGGAAATCGGTTTCGTAATCTCGACGATGCGACGCGTCCCGTCACCGTCCATATGGCAGTGCACAACGAGGTCAACCGTTGCGACAATTGTCGATGCGACAAATTGTTCAGACACGCCTCCCGCGAGTTGACACAGCGTGACGAGCTTACGTACCGCATCGGCCGAGGAATTGGCGTGAATCGTGCACAGCCCCGGCACCCCGGAATTGAGCGCAACGAGCAGGTCGAGCGCTTCGTCCCCGCGAACCTCGCCAACGACGAGTCGCGTAGGTCGCATGCGAAGCGCCTCTTTCACTAATCGGCGAAGGGTCACTTCACCCACGCCTTCGAGGCTCGGCCCGCGACACTGCATCCCCACCACATCGGGGTGCCGAGTCGCTATCTCGAAGGTTTCTTCGACCGTCACAATTCGTTCGGATTCGCCCAATTCCGCGAGGAGCGCACACACCAGTGTCGTTTTCCCCGCTTGGGTCGCACCGGACACGAGGACGGTGTGGCCGAGGCGCATCGCATCTTCGATTAACTGCCGCGGCGCGACATCGACGGTTCCGCGTTGCGCGAGATCATCCAGGGTTCGGACGGTGGTAGAAAACTTCCGAATATTGAGGCTCCAGTGGTCCCGCGTGATGGGCGGGATGACGACGTGCAGCCGCGAACCATCGGGCAGAGACGCGTCGACGAACGGTTGTGAGACGTCGATGCGCCGGCCCGTGCGGCGCAACATTCGCTCGACGAGTGTCCGAATGTCGTCCGCTGTCAGATCAACCGAAACGCGTTCGTTTCGACCTCCTCGGGCGATGAACACCGCGCGATCGTCATTGACCCAAACTTCTTCGACCGTTGGATCGTCCAGGAATGGCTGAATGACCCCAAACCCCGTGACGTGGTGAGCGACGTCGTTCTCGTGAAATTCGGTTGCCACCGCGTCGGCCAGTGCGCGTTCGTTTGCGCGACGAACCTCGACCGAAATTGCGGAGTCGACGTCTTCACCGGATAGCACGGCGCGCCGAACCCGATCGATCAGCCAGTCAGCGGAGGGCATTACCCCATCGTCTATCCACGCGCGTTTCAGGCGCGGGGATTGTCCACAGGGCTAGGCGTTGGGAAGGAACGTGTACTTCGTCGTGAGGTATTCCTCGATACCCTCGCTCGAGCCTTCACGGCCAACACCCGACTGCTTGACGCCACCGAACGGTCCCGCAGCATTCGACACCAGGCCAGTGTTCAATCCCATCATTCCCGTTTCCAGTTTCTCGATGAGGCGCTGTCCGCGGTGCAGGTCGTTAGTGAAGGCGTACGAGATGAGACCGTATTCGGTGTCGTTCGCCATGCGAATGACCTCGTCTTCGGTCTCGAATTCGATCACACCAAGAATTGGGCCAAAGATTTCTTCGCTCATGAAGCGGGTGTCAGCGTGGACATTCGAAATGACGGTCGGCTGGAAGAACGTTCCCGGTCCATCGACTCGATTACCACCCGTCAGGATGGTCCCACCCAGAGCCACGGCATCGTCAACGAATGCCTGGCTCGATACGACAGCGTTCTCGTCGATGAGTGGTCCGATTGTCACGCCGTCTTCCGTTCCACGACCAATCTTCATCGCGGCAACGCGCTCTGCAACCTTCGTCGAGAATTTCGCGGCAACACCCTTCTGCACGAAAATGCGGTTTGCCGCCGTGCACGCCTGGCCGATGTTGCGGAACTTGGCAATCATCACACCGTCGACCGCCTTGTCGAGGTCGGCGTCATCGAACACGATGAACGGTGCGTTTCCTCCGAGCTCCATGGACGTGCGGAGGACATTGTTTGATGCTTGCGTGAGCAAGACCTTTCCGACCTGAGTCGAGCCGGTGAACGAGATCTTGCGAAGTCGTGAGTCCTGAATGATGACGGGCGAGACATCGCGCGAACGACTCGTCGTGATCACATTGACCACGCCCTTGGGGACACCGACTTCTTCGAGAAGAGCGGCGAACGCGAGCGTCGTGAGTGGCGTGAGCTCGGCCGGCTTGATGATGGAGGTGCAACCCGCCGCGATCGCGGGGGCGATCTTGCGGGTCGCCATAGCCAATGGGAAGTTCCAGGGGGTAATGAGGAAAGACGGGCCGACCGGTCGCTTGGACACGATCATCGTTCCGGTGCCTTCGGGGTTTAATCCGTATCGGCCGTTAATCCGGACCGCCTCCTCCGAGAACCAGCGAAGGAATTCGCCACCGTAGGTGACCTCACCCTGTGCCTCGGCGAACGGCTTGCCCATTTCCATCGTCATCAATAGCGCGAAGTCGTCGCGACGCTCGATGAGCAATTCCCACGCCTTGCGCAAAATTTCGCCGCGGACACGTGGTGCGGTGTTCCCCCACGATTCCTGAACAGCAGCAGCGGCGTCAATCGCCTTCTGTGCATCGCCCTCAGACGCGTTGGCGATGGTCGCGAGGTGTGAGCCCGTTGCGGGGTCAGATACGGTCAGCGTCTTTCCGCCCTCTGCGTCGACCCATTCACCACCGATAAACAACTGGGTTGGAACGGATGCCAGGATGTCTTTTTCTGAACGCACGCTGCTATTTCCTTTCACCGGTGAGCGCCAATGCCCAACCGACCGAATTACCTGTAGTTCTCTACCTATTAGGCACCGAACAATGACACTCTACGCCACAATAAACTGCCCGATACACTGGGAAATATTGCGGGTGTGGTGAAATTGGTAGACACGCAGGATTTAGGTTCCTGTGCTTCGGCGTGTGGGTTCGAGTCCCTCCACCCGCACAATCGAGAGGAACGACATGATCAGCGCCGCCGGACTGTTCGACCCTGCTGCACTCATTGAAAGCGCGGGAAACTGGGGGCTGCTGATCGTCGGTGCCATCGTTTTCATCGAGACGGGGCTCCTCATCGGGTTCATGCTTCCGGGCGATACGTTGCTGATCATCGCGGGTGTCCTCACCTACACCGGCACCATTCCCCAACCAATCGGCGTTGTTGCCGCGATAATTTTTGCCTGCTCCGTTTTGGGCAATCAATTGGGGTACCAAATCGGAAAGGTCGGAGGACCGGCTGTTTTCACTCGCCAAGAGGGCGGTTTGCTCTCACACAAGAGCGTCGAACGAACCGAAAAATTCTTTCACCGTTGGGGGCCGCTGTCGCTGACCCTGGGCCAATATGTTCCCATCGTGCGAACACTCCTGCCGGTCGCCGCGGGAATCGGCAAAATGAACCGTGCCACCTTCACGCTCTTCAATGCGCTCGGCGCGTTCCTCTGGGCCGGAATCCTTCCCGTCGCGGGATGGGCTGTTGCGCACATTCCCGGTGTCGCCGACCTCGTCGTGAAATACATCGACCTCGTGTTGCTCGGCGTCGTCGGAATCAGCGTGTTGTCGATTGGTATCCACTGGTGGCGTGAGCGTCGCGAAATTCGCGACGAAGGATCCGACTAGATCAGACCCCGAGGGTCAACACAACCAGACCCGCGTTGATGACTATGACGAGCGCGGTCGCGACTCCCGCCAACGCCCGCACGATCCCATGGGATCGGTGTTCGCCCATAATGTCGCGATCGCCCGTGACCACGATGAGGGGGATCAACGCGAACGGAATCCCCCAGCTCAGGACGACCTGGGAAAAGATGAGGGCCGCGGTCGGCTCGACTCCGAGAATCAGGATGATTACGGCGGGAACGACCGTGATTGTTCGACGCACCAGCGGTCGAATCGTTCGGCGAATCAACCCGTGCATGATCTCGGCACCCGCATACGCTCCGACAGCGGTCGATGCTAGTGATGACGCGAGTAGTGCGATGGCAAACAGCGTCGCGACCACGAAACCCGAGAGTGTCCCCAGTGCAGCGAACGCGCCATTGAGTGTGTCGGTACCCGGTTGGCCGCGCAAGACGGTTGCGCCGATGACGAGCAGCACCACATTGACCGCACCGGCAAACAACAAAGCAAGCGTCACGTCGATTCGAGTAGCGGCCCTCAGTCGACGCAGCGGCACGCCCTTCTCGACACCCACTCGGTCACGAGCGAAGCCCGAGTGCGCGTAGATCGCATGGGGCATGACAGTCGCACCCAGAATGGCGGCGGCAAGGATCAAGGAATCGAACCCGCGAAGTCGCGGAACCATCCCGGCGGTGAATGACGCAAAATCGACCGGGTGACCCCACACACTCGCACCGAACCCAACAGCGATGACAACGAGGAATAACACGATGAGTCTCTCAAAGGGCTTTGCGCCGAATCTGCCGTGCACACCGAGAAGTGCGATTGAGACGACGCCGATGATGAGGCCACCCGCCCAGAGCGGAACGCCCCACAAGAGAAAGAGCGCGATCGCGCCGCCGACGACTTCGGCCACGTCGGTCGCCATGGCAATCAATTCACCCTGAACCCAATACGCGAGGCGTCCTACGCGCGAGGTGATTCTCGACCCCATGACTTCGGGGAGGCTCTTGCCCGTCACAATCCCCAGGCTGGCCGACAAATACTGAACGAGCCACGCGATGACGTTGCTCGCAACGACCACCCACACCAACAGGAATCCCAATTGCGCGCCGGCGGTGATGTTCGCTGCAACGTTCCCGGGGTCAAGATACGCCACACCGGCAACAAACGCTGGCCCCAATAGTGACACCAGCGCGACGCGGTTCGGCCGAACCGCCATGCTAGTTCTTCGACTGGTGGTAGCGGTTAATCGCGGGGGCGATGAGTCCCAGTGCGCGCGCACGGTGGCTAAACGATGCCTTTTCCAACGACGTCATCTCCGCAGCGGTTCCGGTGAAGCCCTTCGGCGCGAAAATCGGGTCGTATCCAAATCCACCCGTACCCTTGGCAACGGCACGGATCGTGCCTGGCCACTCGGCCCGAACAACGCGCTCGCCATCTTTCGTGACAAACGCGACTGCGCAGACGAACGTCGCGGAACGCTTGGTGGCGCCCTTCAACTCGGTCAGGAGTTTCGCGCGGTTCGCCGCGTCGGTCCCCTCCTCGGAGTATCGCGACGAGAAGATTCCCGGAGCCCCGTCGAGTGCGTCGACGCAGATTCCAGAGTCGTCAGCGAGAGACGGCAGGCCGGAGTGTCGGAACGCCGCGCGCGCTTTGATGAGCGCGTTCTCTTCGAAAGTGCCACCGTCTTCGACGGGTTCCTTGCCGTCGGTCTGCGTCAGTTCGATTCCCGGACCAATGAGAGCGCGAAGTGTCTCGCAGATTTCGGCAAATTTATGAGCGTTGTGCGTCGCGATGACAACCGAATTCATCAACTCGACACCGCCAGCGTGGCCGCCTGAATTTCGGTAAGCCGTGCCGTTCCGTTCGTCGCGAGCTCGAGCAGGGCGTCGAGTTCGGACTTGTCGAATGGAGCGCCTTCCGCAGTTCCTTGAACCTCAACAAAAAGGCCGCGGCCCGTGGCGACAACATTCATGTCCGTCTCTGCCCGCACGTCCTCGGTGTACTGAAGATCCAGCATCGGGGTTCCATCGATGATTCCGACGCTCACCGCGGCAACCGAATCCATCAACGCAACGGCGTTCTTTCCAATGAATCCCTTGGCACGTCCCCATTCAATCGCGTCGTGAAGCGCGATGTATGCGCCCGTAATGGCCGCCGTTCGCGTTCCGCCATCGGCTTGCAACACGTCACAGTCGATGACGATGGTGTTTTCCCCCAGCGCTTTCATGTCAACGACCGCACGCAGGCTTCGTCCGATGAGTCGCGAGATTTCGTGAGTACGACCCCCGATGCGACCCTTCACGCTTTCGCGATCGTTGCGATCGTTCGTCGAGCGAGGCAACATCGCGTATTCGGCGGTGACCCAGCCCTTACCCTTGCCGACCATCCACCGAGGGACGCCGTTGGTGAATGACGCCGTACACAAGACCTTCGTGTTGCCGAAGGAAATCAACGCACTACCTTCCGCCTGCGCGGACCAGCCTCGTTCGATTGTCACGGGGCGGAGTTCGTCGTTGGTGCGTTGGTCGATACGAGTCATGAGTCAGTGTTCTCCAATTCGGCGGTGGTGGGAAGTGTGATCGCGCTGGTCGGAAAGGAGTCGACTCGGTCGATTTCAAGTCCGAGGAATCGATGCGCAAGCTGGCGGAATCGCTCACGGTCATTACCCGTCGTCTCAAATGAATGAACCGGCGGGGTCACCGAGGTACGGAGCAAATTGTGTTCAACGAGGGTCTGGTAGACGTCATACGCGGTCGCGTCATCGCTCGACACCAGTGACACGTCGGGGCCCATGACGTACTGGATCGCCGCCGAGATCAGCGGGTAGTGGGTGCATCCCAACAGGAGCGTGTCGACGTGGGCCGCTTTCAACGGAGCCAAATACTCGTTCGCGACGGCGAACAGCTCATCACCACTCGTGATTCCCGCCTCAACGAATTCGACAAATCGCGGGCACGCGACTGCGGTCACCTGAATCTCTGGGTCGGCGACGAACGAATCCTGGTACGCACCAGACTTGATTGTTCCGACCGTGCCAATGACACCGATGTGTTTCGTTCGAGTGCGTGCCACAGCGGTTCGTACCGCGGGTTGAATAACCTCGACAACCGGAATGCCAAGGCGGTCGGCGAACCGTTCCTTGGCGTCTCGGAACATCGCGGCGGATGCAGTGTTGCACGCAATCACGAGCAACTTGACCCCCTGCTCCGCGAGCTGGTCGAGAAGTCCGAGAGCGTGTTCGCGCACTTCGGCGATGGGCAACGGTCCGTACGGGCCGTTAGCGGTGTCTCCGATGTAGCGAATTGATTCTCCGGGGAGTTGATCGATTATCGCCCGCGCGACGGTCAAACCACCGACACCACTGTCGATGATTCCGATACTCGCGTCCCGATTCACGGTTTTAGCCTACTGACGTCAGTGAAAGACCGTGGGGATGGCGGGGTCACCTGGCGACAATCGTCGACCCTCTTCGGGCAGTTCCGCCAGGGCGTGGGCGTGATGTTCCCGCGCGAGCCGAACACCCGAGGTTCCGCGGTACTCGTCGCGTGCAACTCCGTTGGTGACAATCGGGTGAATTAGTGCCCTGCCGGACGCTGCGCCGGAATCCTTCGGGCCGAGATCGACGATCTCTTCGGTAGCCACTCCATCGACCAGACGCCGTGTCGCATCCTTACGCCCAGCGGGGTTGTGCTTTTCCGATGAGCGTTTCGACACTGCGACCCAGTTGCCCGCGTCGTCCTGGTGTTCCACGAGTTTGTAGACCATTCCCGCGGCGGGCGCGCCCGAGCCCGTCACCACCGCGGTTCCCACACCAAACACGTCCACCGGCGAACCACGGAGTGCCGCAATCGTGTTCTCGTTGAGGTCGTTTGTCACGACGATGCGGGTTTCGGTTGCCCCGAGCGCATCAAGTTGTGCGCGAACGCTTCGAACGAGTGACGGCAAGTCACCGGAATCGATTCGAACCGCACCCAGTTTCCCGCCAGCAACTCGAACCGCCGTTTCAACTGCCGTGGGGATGTCGAATGTGTCAATCAAGAGTGTGGTGTCTGGGCCGAACGCATCGACCTGCGATCGGAAGGCGGCTTCCTCCGAGTCGTGGAGGAGCGTGAAGGAATGAGCGGCCGTGCCGCGAGTGGGGACACCCCATGTTCGTCCGGCTTCGAGGTTCGAGGTCGCATCGAATCCCGCGATGAAGGCTGCTCGAGCCGCCGCCACACCACTCGCCTCGGATGTTCGTCGCGAGCCCATCTCGATCAACGGTTTTCCCTCGGCGGCCGTCACCATGCGCGACGCCGCCGTTGCAACCGCACTGTCGTAATTGAGAATCGACAACACGAGCGTCTCGAGAATGACGGCCTCGGCAAACGTTCCCTCGATTTCAAGGACCGGCGAACCGGCAAAGAACAATTCGCCCTCGCGATATCCACGGACATCTCCGGTGAACTGATATGTCGACAGGTAATCGATTGTCGCGGGCGACACCACTTTTTCCGCGGTAAGCCAGTTCAGGATTTCGTCTGTGAAACGGAATTGCTCGATGGCGTCGATGAGGCGGCCGCTTCCCGCAAAAACACCATAGCGGCGACCCGCGTGAAGACGCCGAGAGAAGACCTCGAAAACGCACCGTCGCTCCGCGTGCCCGTCCCGCAGAGCCGCGTCGATCATGGTGAGTTCGTATCGATCGGTAAACAGTGCGGTCGAATCCGACATACCGATTACTCGTCCCGCAATCGCTCGTAAATCTCTTGGCAGGTAGGGCAGATCGGGTACCGATCGGGATTCGAGTTGGGTGTCCACTTCTTGCCGCACAGCGCACGAACGGGTTTCCCCGTCACGGCCGATTCAAGAATCTTTTCCTTCTGGACGTAGTGCGAAAACTTGTCGTGGTCGCCGTCGTCCGTGACGTCGTTCTCGAGGAGCTCCTGTAATTCGCGGTCGAGAACATCGGTCGAGCCTGGTGAGTCGCTCTCGGAGGTCATGCGAATAGTTTACGCGCGGCTCATTATTCGAGCGACCCCACCGTTACCGTTCCGTCGTGAGAGACTCCCCCACGCACGTAGGTAAACCCGACCTTGTCACCCGGTCGAAGCGACCGAACTTGAGCAGTGATGTCGATTTCGTCGCGGATGGGAACTCCGTTGAACGTAGTGACGATGTCGCCCTTCTGCAGTCCAGCGGCCTCGGCCGGAGACCCCGCGTCGACACCCTGAATTTCCGCACCAATGACACCGCTCGTTGCGGCGACCTTGCTCACCATTGCGCCGATTCGACCGTGCTGGGCTGAGCCGGATGAAATGAGATCGGACGCGACCCGTTCAACCAACGTTGCGGGTAAGGCAAAGCCCACACCGATTGACCCCGAGGATGAACCACTGCTGGCGATTGCAACGTTGATTCCGACCAGTTGTCCAACGGAATTCAACAGCGCACCGCCCGAATTACCGGGGTTGATGGACGCATCGGTCTGGATAACGGGCAGCGAAAGGTCTTGTGCCAGCGGTGACTGTTGCGCACCGGGCAAATCGAAGTTGAACCCGTTGGCCTTGTTCGAGATGGTAATGGATCGGTTCAGCGCCGAAACAACGCCATCCGTCACGGTGTTCTGAAGTCCGAGTGGTGCGCCAATCGCAATCACTTCACTTCCTACGGTGATTGAATCGGCCGATCCGAACTCAATGGGGACCAATCCGGTCGCGTCGATCTTGAGGACCGCAATATCCAGGATCGGATCGGTACCGACGATTTTCGCGGGGAACAATCGCCCGTCGCTGAGAGTAACCCGAATCGTGGGGTTCTTTTCAGCGCCCGCGAGGGTTGCAACGTGGTTGTTGGTGATGATGTATCCGTCTGCGGAATAGATAACACCAGACCCCGACCCCGCCGCGGTGGTTCCGCCCACTTCGATGGTGACGACAGATTGCAACGCCTTGACGGCGACAGCGGTCGCCGAATTCATCTTTGCCGAATCCGAAATGGTCACCGTTTGCGGCTGAACCACCGTCCGAAAAGTCGTGCCCGTCAGTCCCGTGATCGCGACACCGGCCGCACCACCGAACACACCGGCGACGACCGCGATTCCCGCAGCAGTCTTGACCGGGATGTTCCCGACGAGGAAAGGCTTTCGTGGTTCACTCAGCGGCTCGGCTTCGACGACGGGAGGCGCGGTAACCACAGCGGCCGGTTTGCGGACACGCGGTGCGCGCGGTGTGGGAGGGGTGGTGTTCTCGTTTTCCATACGTCAAGAATGGACTGAAAACCTAAGAATTGCCCAATGCAACCTAAACGTTCCCCAAATTATGTTGCGCCACATCCGACAGCTGCTGTGCGGCACTGCCGTGCGACGAGCACGGTTTCCGTCGACACCACCAAAAGTTCGATGTCGTTTCCCCGGGCCGTGACCATTCCGTCAAGATCACGCCAGTATTGGTTTCCGAAGCGGAATTCCGCGGTGTACCAGACAACGAGCCGGACTCGATAGTTCCCCGCATCGTCGTACGAGTGGCTCGTCGGGGTTCGGGTCCACGGCGATTGGCCGAGTTCCTGCAGACTCGCGCCCCGATGGGTGGTCGTCGTGCGAAGCCCGTCGCCGAAATAACGGCGGTACAGCACCGGCGTGAACCGAACATGCGCGGGATTCCCCAGCAGTTGACCCGAAACCACATGAGTCGCCGCGTTCGACCAAAAGTTGGTCGGCACGTGGCGAATCGACCATCCGTCTGGCTCGACAAACTGCTGCGGCGGCCGTGGTCGGAACGATTCGATATCGCGCACAGACGTCGGTCCGGATCCGTCCTTCGGCGGAGAGCTTCCTTCACACTGCCCATTGACAACGATTGGGCATTCGTCGGGACCGCTGTCGGCGTCACCGGGGTCGCTGCCTCCCCACGACGCATTACCCCACAGATCCACCCCGTCGCCGGTCGTACCGCCACCGACGGAACAGGTGCTGGTCGTAATTTGCGCGGCGGTGCAAGAGACGGCGCTTGCCGGAGACAAAGCGGGAGCACCAAGGATTAGCCCCGCTGCTACAGCGATGGCGAAGCGGCGCACCACGTCGAATCCTCCCACGGAGCAATCTCGGCAACAACCAGGTCGCCGCTCCGAGGAACCAGCCGAACGGTCACTCGGGTCGGACTCTCGTGGCTACCCAAACACGCCGCAACCAGAACGTCAACCAGCGTGCGCCTTCCGCGCCGCGATTCGATTTCCCACTTCGTTAATTCGACTCGTGGGGCGTCGCCACCGAGCGCGTCGAGAGCGGCAAATCCCTGTTGTTCTTCCGTGTTCCATTCGGGTGTCGTGATTGTCCTCATCGCATCGACGTCCTGCGAGCCGGACAGAATGGCGTTGGTGAGGTCAACGTATCGAGTGAGTGCGACGGGAACGAGCGCATCGGCATCCGCCACGAGCACACTGGGGTCTGCCGTCGGTGCGGTCGATGTCGTGGGTGGAAGCGGCGTTTCGGCGCACCCGGCAAGGAGAACGAGTAGAAGCAGGCTGAGGAGACAACGCATGGTGCGATGGTCGCACGCCTCGGGAAACGACCTTCGTGGTTATCCCCAGTTAGAGCGGCTGCACTCCGTACCGGCGGTTCCGCAGTGCCGGGTTAGTTTGCCGAGCCGAAAGCACGGCATCCGCATCGAGTGTCGCCTTACGAATTGCCTCACCCGTCCCCGCTTCGGCCACAATGACGCCGAGTGGGTCGATGATCATCGACTCACCGATGCCGGTTGCTTCGGCGTGATTCGCCGCAACGACCCACGACACATTTTCAATCGCGCGAGCCGCCAACATCGTTCGCCAGTGTTCTGACTTGAGCGGACCGGGGACCCAATCGGACGGAATCGCGAGGACGGTTGCCCCGGCATCGACGAGTCGCCTCGAAGACTCCGGAAAACGCAGGTCATAACAGGTCTGTACCCCAATCGACCACCCCTTGACGTTGACGATGAGCGGCGGTGCGGCCGGGTCTCCTGCGGTGATCACCGCGGATTCCAACGCACCGAACGCGTCATACAAATGCACCTTGTCGTAGCGACCGACAAGCCCTTCACCAGTGACGGCCACGGCGGTGTTGGTGATCGAGCCGGCATCTTCGACCAGAAACCCGGCGATGATGGCCGCATCACACCGTCTCGCGCTTTCGGCGAGGAACTGGACGAATCGGCCATCCATCGGCTCAGCGCCCTCCTGCCATCGCGATGTGTCCTTATGGAACCACGCGGAATACTCGGGAAGCACGATGAGGTCGGGATTGTCGAGGGCGTCGAACGCTTCGCGAATCACCTCGCGGTTGTCCGCTGCGTCATCCGACGGCGAGAACTGCACAATCGCAACGTTCAGGTTCTCCATAATTTCAGCCTAGCGCGGGGCATTCCGGGCAAACGAAAGCGGCCCCGAACGAATTCGGGACCGCTTTTCTTGGTTGCGGGGGCAGGATTTGAACCTACGACCTCCGGGTTATGAGCCCGGCGAGCTACCGAACTGCTCCACCCCGCGTCACAAGGGTCAACTCTATCACGGCGGGTTTAGCCGACGAAATTGGGTCAGCGCGAGAGCTCGTACGCCTTTTGCAGTGCGGCTTGCAATTTCTTGTCCGCCTCTGCTGCAGCGACCAGGTCATTCGCCTTGTACGCTGCCGCGCGGTCGATGAGCGCTTGGCGAGCCTCGTTGAGCGCCGCCGCAAGTTTGGGCGGAACATTGGCGTTGGGTGTTCCCGGATCCGTCGGAGTTCCCGGCGTTCCCGGCTCAACACCGGCGTTGCCACCGAAGAGCGTGTCGAGCGCTTGACTGAGCGTGTCTTCGAAGGCGATGGAGTCTCCGAATGACACGAGAATCTTTCGCAGAAGGGGGTAGGACGTTTCGCCTGTCGATCGGACGTACACCGGTTGGACATAGAGAAGCCCGCCACCAACGGGAAGGGTCAGCAGGTTCCCGGGGATGACACTGGTCTGTCCCTGACGTAAGAGGTTGAGCTGCTGGCTGACCGTAGCGTTCGAGTCGAACTGGGCCTGAACCTGACCCGGCCCGGGAATCGTCGTCTGTTTCGGAAGCGTGAGCAGCGTGAGCTTTCCATAGTCGGGGCCGTAATCCGAGTTAGCAGACAGGTACCCATAGAGCACGTTGCGGGAATTCGCACCCGTCGCCTGCGGAATGAACGTCGAATAGAGCGAGAACGCAGGCTTGTCCGCGCCGGGCATCTGCATCGTCAAGTAATACGGTGGCTGCAGTGTCGGGCTTTCCTTCGCGGACACGGGATCGTTGGGGGTAACCCACGTGTCTTCCGAGGAGTAGAACGTCCCCGGATCGGTCACGTGATACGACCCGAGAACCTGGCGCTGAACCTTGAACAAATCGGACGGGTACCGAACGTGGGCGAGCAGCGACTCGCTCATGTCCTTTGCCGATTTCACAGTTGCGGGGAAAATCTTTGTCCAGGTTGTGAGAATCGGATCGTTCGTGTCCCATTCGTAGAGTGTGACGGAGCCGTCATAGGCATCAACCGTCGCTTTGACCGAGTTACGCATGTAATTCGCCGGGCCACTCGGGAACGTCGCCGACTTCGTGTAGGTGTCGAGGATCGCATCGCCGATGTTTACCTCGGTCGAGTACGGGTAACGGTCGGTGGTCGTGTACCCATCGACGATCCAGACCACTCGCCCGTCGACCACAGCGGGATACGGGTCATTGTCCAAGGTCAGATACGGAGCGACCTTGTTGACACGAACGAGCGGGTTGCGGTCATAGAGAATCTGCGAGTCATTGGTGATTGCGTCCGTCAACAGGAACTGTTCCGATTGGAAATGCATCGCGTAAACGAGTCGCGTGAAAAAGTTGTCGAGCTTCGGGCCACCATTGCCGTCGAACGTGAATTTCGCGTTTCCCGCCTCCGATTCAGAAGAAGCGGATGGATAGTCGAGTTCCAGTGGGCCGTTCGCACCCTTTGCCCCGACAATCGAATAGTCCGGTGAGGTCTCGCCGAAATAGATTCGTGGCTCGTACGTCCCGAGCGCACCGGTCACGGGAATCCCCGATTCGAGGAAGGTCGGCTGCCCATCGAGGTTTCGTTCGTTTCCGTAGGCCGCCACAATCCCATACCCGTGTGTGTACACGACGTGATCGTTGTACCAACTCGTGGAGGACTGCCCGTTGAGGTTCAACTCACGCAACGCGAGAACCGTGTCCTGGGACTTTCCGTCGATGGAATATCGGTCAACATCAAGGTGAGTTGGAAACTTGTAGTACTGACGGAACTGTTCGAGTTGAGCGAATGCGTCCGACACGAGACCGGGGTCGATGATTCGAATGTGCGCCGTTGTTTCCGCATCCGCGCGAAGTGCGCCTGGCTCGGCAACGGTTGTCGCGTCGTACACGACCTCCTTGATCGAGTCCAACCCGAACCCTGCGCGTGTTCCGTCGATGTTGCGCTGGATGTATTCCGCTTCGAGAGTTCGAGCGCTCGGGTCGACCTGGAATCGCTGAACAATCCAGGGGTAGACCCCACCGATCACGATCGAGGCGACGATGAGCATTGCGCCACCGACGAGGGGAAGGCGCCACCGGCCGACGAACGCGGTGACAAGGAAGAAGATTGCGACGAGAATAGCGATTCCCGCAAGTATCTGGTGCCCAGGGATTGTCGCCGTTGCCTCGGTGAATCCAGCACCGGACGCAAGGAATCCCTCCGACGGAGACACGACGGTTGCGTATTGATCGAGCCACAGATTCGCTGCTTGAACCGCGACGTACATCGCGCCGAGGATGGCGATCTGAATGCGGAACGCTTTCGAGACGATGACCTCGCGATTCGCCGAAATACGAACACCACCGTAAACGAAACCGGCCGCAGCGCCGGTCAAAAGCGCGACGAGAAGAGCGGACTCGATCTGCGAAGCAACGAGTTGATAAAACGGCAGGTCATAGACGTAAAACGAGACGTCGAGGTGGAATTGGGGGTCGGTCTGTCCGAACGATGTCTTGTTCAACCACTGCAATACGGTCGGCCACTGGTTGGCTGCAGCGAACGCCGCGAGAAATCCGACCACAATCGGGCCGATGTTCATGATGAATTTGCGCATCGGTTCGACCGCGTCGCGATACCGTTCTGCACCTTCCGACAATCGGACCGTGAGCGGGCGAGTGCGATAGGCAATCGTCATGCTCAGCCACATCGGTATCGCCATGAGCACAAAAGCGGCTGCGCCAATTGACCCGAGCGCAATCCACTGGGTGTAGAGAACCTCGGTGAATCCGACCTGCTGGAACCACAAGACGTCGACCCAGACACCCGAGAAGGTAACGAAGGCAGCAAGCAGCGCGAGGACCACAGCGATGGTAATGACGAGTGGGGAACGTCGGCGAAGTGAAGAGGGAACGGTCACGGGCGGAACTCCTTTGTCAGGAAAAGTCTACCCATGGCGACAACTGGGTCAGCCGGCCGAGCAATGCGGCAGTGCGGTCGTCCCCGAATGCGTCGCAATCGCATGCAATGCCGCGAGAGCATCATCCAAGGTCGAGACCGAGACCTCACGAAGACCGTCCGGGACGTGCCCGACCAGGTCCGCACAGTTGTCCTTAGGGACAAGAAGCCACCTCGCACCCGAGTCTCGGGCGCCGTAGGCCTTTTGGACGATTCCGCCGATCGGGCCAACGAGTCCGTCCGCGGTGATTTCACCCGTTCCCGCGACATTGGCGCCGCCGTTCAGCGAACCCGGAGTGAGGGTGTCGATGATCCCGAGGGCGAACATCATTCCCGCACTCGATCCGCCGACATCCGAGAGTTTGATTTCTACCGAGAACGGAAAGGTGTACTTCCCACCGCACAGAATTCCGATAACGGGAGTGGTTCCGTCTTGTTTCGAGGCGACAATCCCGACCGACAATGTCGTTTCGATGCCCGCGCGATCGACCACCAGCTCGACGGAATTTCCGATACCGGCATCTTTGATCACGGCACGGAGGTCGGACACATTGTGAATCGGGATTCCGTTCGCCGACAAGATGACGTCGTCAACCTTGACGACATCGGCGGCGGGATACCCTTCTGTTGTCTCGGCAACGACAACCTTGGATTCAAACGGGATTCCCTGATTCGTGAGCGCGGCGGCAACTGCTTCTTGTTGCGAATTGTCCATCTGGACCTTTGCGGCCGCGACCGAATCCGCGTGCGTTGTTCCCACGGGAAACATCACGTCCATGGGGATCACCGCCGAGTCGGGACGAAGCCATGCCGACACGACTTCGAGCCATGACGGGTGCCCCTCGGGGGACCCGGACGCATACACCGTCAACATCGACAGTTCACCGGACGTCGGATATGTCGTTGTACCCGTGACGGAAATGAACGGTGTGGTCTTTCCGCTCGAATCCTCCACCGAACCCAAGGTGTTGTAGACCGGACCGGGGGTTTCGATCACATACGGCGCGGGAACCCAAGCGAGCGCGAGAGTTCCGGCCACCGCGAGGGACAGCAGTCCAATTCCCCGACGCGTGCGCATCGAGCGTGCTCGTTGAGGGGTGATTGTCTGGTCGTTTTCGGTCACGACTTAAACACTAGGTCAAACTTCGAAGGGGTACGGTTGACTCATGGCTGACGACACCCCCGAAGGGTTCGAAGAGATGCTGAGAAAGTTTCTCGAGAGTGGCGAACACTTCGACATCGCCGAGCTCGCCAAAGCAGCGGGACTTCCCGGGGACGCCGCCACAATCGAAAAGATGTTGTCCCAGTTGCAACAGGCGCTCTCGAATGGCAATGAGGGAATCACCGAACAGATGGTTCGCGACACCGCGACGCGAGTGGCTAATTCCGACGCCGCGACCGTGGCCCCATCAACAATCACGTCCGCGGACAACGCACTGAATCTCGCGACCCTGTGGCTGGACGAAGCAACGGCGATCTCGCCACTGACAACAACTCCAACGACGATGACCCGAGCCGAATGGTCGCGGGCAACCATCCCCGTGTGGATTCAAATTTCTGAACCCGTCGCCCGGTCAATTTCCACGGCCGGCGAGCGTGCACTCGGCGACAGTATTCCCGAAGAAGAATCGTCCGCGGCGGCTGGCGCGTTCGCGGCACTTCGTCGACTGGGCGGGACGCTCTTTTCGCTACAGCTGGGTCAGATTATCGGCCAGCTCTCGGGCGAGGTCTTGTCTGGAGGCGACATCGGCATCCCCCTGCTTGATGGTTCTCTCGAACACGAACTTCGGGCGGTCATTGTTCCGCAGAATGTCGAAGCATTCTCGCAGGGACTCGATATTCCGTTAGACGACGTAATGCTGTACCTGGCGATTCGCGAAATAGCACACGCTCGACTGTTCAAGCACTCCCGATGGCTCAAGCTCGGACTTATCGCAAGCATCACCGATTACGCGAACGGCATCGCGATCAACGCCGAAAGCATTCGCGACGCAATGCGCGATGTCGATTTGTCCGACGCCGAAGCGTTGCGCCGCCTTGTGAGCGATGGCTCGCTCATCCCGCCGAAGTCAGACGAGCAACTGGTTGCGCTCGGTCGAATCGAAACACTCTTGGCCTTGATCGAGGGATGGGTGGATGTCGTCGCCGATGCAGCAGCCCATCGACTTCCCAGCCGAAATGCCATCGCGGAAATGATTCGACGCAACCGTGCCGTCGGACGACCCGGCGAAAAGGCGCTTGCAGGACTCATCGGACTGGATGCCAGGCCACGGCGCCTTCGAGATGCCGCCGCAATGTGGAGGGCGGTCGATGCTGCGGTTACCCACGAGACACGTGACGGGCTGTGGGACCACCCCGACGTTTTGCCCACGAGCGCAGACATCGACGATCCGACCGCACTCGTTGCACGACTGACGGGACCGAGCCCCGCGCCGGACGCCATGGACGACGCGATTCGCAAGTTGCTTGACGACGACGAGGCTGTGGACGGCACCTGACCTGGCTCCAGGCGGCGTGAGAAGATGCCCTGATGTTCCGCCGAATCGATCCGTCAATCCCCGTCGTGTGGCGCGATTCCGACACTGTCCAATTGGGACTCGATCCCGAAGTGACGCGGTTAGGACCTCTCAATTTCGCGGGCGCACGCGGGGTCACCGAACTGGTTCGTGGAACGAGCCTGAGTCGGCTGGCCTCAATTGTCGGGGGCGAGGACGCGGCTCGGCGGCTGATTGCGTCGTGTGGCCCAGTGTTTGATAGTCCCCACCCCACCGTGCTGCCCAGAACTGCCGTCATTGGAATCGCCCCGGCAACCGAGACCATCGCACGCACATGGGCGGGGGCATCGCAATCCATCACGGTCGCTGGCGCAAGTTCCGATGTTGATGCGTCGACGGTTGATTTTGTGTTGCTCGTCAGCCATTTCGTGGTGTCGCCGATGGACATCCAACCCTGGCTCGGTCGGGACATCACCCACTGCGCGATTGTGTTCGGTGAGTCAAGTGTTCGAGTTGGGCCGGTCGTCGTGCCAGGCCAGACCGCGTGTATCCGCTGTGTCGAACTTGCCCACATCGATAGTGATCCCGCGTGGTCGGCGGTTGCTCCACAGGTGTGGCGACGGCACGCCTCCGCGGACATCCCGAGCCTTGCGGTTCACGCCGCCGCCGAATCCCTTGGGATGTTTCCAATGGGCGGTGGGTATTCCGTGCGAATCGACCGCACGACCTTCACCCGAGCCGTTTCTCCGCACGCGATTCATCCGCGATGCGGATGTCGGGTCATTCCAGATAGTCGGGAATGAAACGACTGCGGGTGCGAAGCGAGCCCGACGCCGTGTTCCGTTGAGCCCAGCTCAGCGTCACAGCTCGACCGGCACGAGTAAACGCGACGTACGCCAGTCGTCGCTCTTCGTTAATCGGACCCTCTCCCATCGCGTACGAGAACGGAAACAGTCCTTCACTCATGCCGATGACGAAAACGGTGTCCCATTCGAGCCCCTTGGCATTGTGAACGGTCGACAGTGTCACCGCCGACACGGTGGGCTCAATTTCATTTTCCGCGCGGCGTTTCAGTTCGACCGAGAGGTCCGCAACCGTGGATTCCGGGGGAAGCGATTCCGCAATAGCCGCCAGCGTCGACATGATGTTCCACGAGTGGCGTTCGACGGGATTGGCCGGGGGTTTGGAGAGCCAACCGAGGTCCTCGCGAAGGAGGAGAGCCATCGTGTCACGGGCATTCGCGTCGGGATCGGTTTGAAGCCGGCCACGAACCAGAACAAGGGCGCGCGTGACCACGGGCTCGTCGAAGAATCGCCCGCCACGCACCCGAAACGGAATAGACATCTCACCGAGAACCTGTTCAAGCAAAATGGCCTGCGCATTGATGCGGTACAAAACCGCAATTTCGGACGGATCGGTGCCGACGTCAATTGCCGCGCGGATGGACTCGCCAACTGCACGTGCTTCGTCCTCGTCCGTTGGTGCCACGATGACGCGAGGCGGCGGGCCGGAATCCCGCACCGCGGTCAGTTCGAGCGGCGAATTCGGCACCGTGGAATTCGCGAGTCGAACGATTTCCGGCGTCGACCGATAGTTGCGGTCGAGTTCGATAGTCGTCGCGCCCGGAAATTCTGATTCGAAACGCATGAGGTGCTCGTCCGATGCCCCCGCGAAACCGAACACGGTCTGGTTCGGGTCTCCGACGACGCAGACTTCGGCGTGCTTACCGCGCCATGCGTCGAGCAGAGCACGTTGGACGGGCGACACGTCCTGATACTCGTCGACGACGAAAAATCGATACTGCTCTTGGATTCGATTCGCCACCCATTTCTCGGAATTGATCATCCCGAGTGTGGCAATGAGAATGTCCTCGAAATCGAGGTTTCGCTGTTCGTCCTTGAGCTCCTCGTACCGATCAATCAGATTGAGTGCGGAATCTCGGGAAAGTCCACTGGGCAACGGGCGCGATTCCAAGGACGCAACATACTGGTCGCGCGAAAGTAACCGAACCTTGCGCCACTCAATCTCAGCGGCAATCCCGCGCAACAATTCGTCCGACGCCCGGATATTCAACTGAGCAGCGGCTCGTTTGAGAGTTGCGGCCTTGGAATGAAGAATTTTCGGCAGGTCTCCGCCGATGAGGTCGGGCCAGAAATGTGAGAGCTGTCGAAGGGCGGCCGAGTGAAATGTCCGACAGGCCACACCATCGATTCCAAGTTCACTGAGCCGCGCACGCATTTCCCCCGCGGCTTTCACCGTAAAGGACAGGGCGAGCACCTTTTCCGGAGTGAAAACTCCCGTCTCGACACCGTAGGCAATGCGGTGCGTGATCGCCCGCGTCTTGCCCGAGCCAGCGCCGGCCAAAACACGTACCGGCCCGACCAGAGCGAGCGCTACCGCGCGTTGATTCTCGTCGAGAGATTCGATGAGTGCGCTCATCGTGCTCCTCTCGCGTGGCAACCTCTAACAGACGACGGTTCGGCTTAAAGTACCGATATGGCATTGTCCCCCATCATGCTAACCGCGTGGGCCGTCGCCGAGATTCCCGGTCTCGAAATCGACGGTTATCG
>Ga0136644_10000962_pt1 | contig 22956 bp, 24 predicted proteins | sample C_130820_EF_Meta_FD_94780 | JGI IMG/M metagenome (GOLD analysis project Ga0136644, IMG submission 94780) | Freshwater microbial communities from Lake Croche, Canada to study carbon cycling - C_130820_EF_MetaG (v2) (version 2) | ecosystem: Environmental > Aquatic > Freshwater > Lake | place...
AGTGATTGCGGAAAACATTTCATCGATGTACCGCGCATAGACCAGGTAGGCCGCTTCCGAGATCAAACCGTAACGCGACCCGAAATAATGATTGATCATGGCTACGGTGACCCCAAGGTCCCGTGCAATTTTACCCGGGTTGAACCGGCCCGGGCCAACCCGCGCGAACTCGTCGATGGTTTGCTCAAGGAACTGTTGTCGAGGCGAGATATCGACAGGAATAAATGCGCCGTTCTCGTTATTCACTGTCGCCATCCACAGTCATTGCATGGGTCCGAAGTGACATTTGATAAAGATACCACGGTGAGGTTTTGGGCGTCCATTGCGCTATCAACTTGTTAGTAGTTAGGATGGGTGGGTATCTAACTGAGTTCAAGATTGACTAAATCGAGAGGCAGAGCTGTGCAAGTGAAAGACAAAACCCGTGGTGTAGAAATCGCAGCGCTCGCGCTCTGCGTTGGCGCGACCACATGATTTTCTTTGATGATCCCCAGACACCGTCAGAACGAGTGGCAGCGAGAAAGCGTCGCCAAAGACTGGTTCTCGCAACCTGGATCCTGATTGGCCTTCTCGTTGTGTTGACGGTTGTCGGCTGTATCGTCTTTGCCGAGTAAACAGGAACCTGGGGCAACATGAAAAGTTTGTCGGGGGGATTCCGGCAGAAAATCACCGTCCAAGGGTAGGCCCCGACGGGCTCGAACCGTCGACCCACGGATTAAAAGTCCGTTGCTCTACCAACTGAGCTAGAGGCCCGCGCGCGAAGGCGCTCGCTCAATTCTAACGACTTGTGTATCTCTCGGTGACTATCGGTAGCTACGTCACCGTGCCGGTCAGCTTGGCGAGATTCTTCTGAACCGAGTCAGTCAGCGCAAACCACACCCCGGCCAACACGGCGAGCGATGCGATGAAGATGATGGTGCCCGCCAAACTCGCATCGTCTCGGGAGGCGTACATCACGTTGAGGTTCTGCACTGCCCCGGTGAAGAGCACAAGACTGACATGCACGACGATGAACGCCATGAAGGCGAACAGCACGATGTTGTGGAGGCGCCGGAAGGGACGCTCGGGGAGCACGCGATTTAACCGTGGCGCATCGACGGGCCAGAGGGAAGACAGCCGCACCCCGGTGAGAATGGCGAGTGGGGCAAGCACAAACACCACGACAAAATACGAGAGCGTCTGCAAACTGTTGTAGGCAACCCACGGGTTCTCGACCGGCCAGGTGAAGGTGAAGTACTGAATCGCCGCCGACAGTGCGTTGGGCACGACATCCCACGTGGTCGGCACAATTCGAATCCACTGACCTGTCGCGAACAACAGCACGATGTAGACGACACCGTTGATCATCCAGAGCAGGTCGACGGTGTTGTGTAGCCACACGTTGATGCCGATTCGGCGGGGAGGCCGACCGAACAGGCCGCGACGAGGGGTCACGAATGCGGCCGGGCGCATCTTTGACCGGATCGACAGGGCGGTCCGAATGATCAGCACGAGGAACAGAACGTTGAGGAAGTGCGTCACATTGAGCCACACGGGAATGCCGACGGGAGCATCGGATACCGGCGTGATGACACCCGGATAGCGATCGAGAAACTCCCGCACCGCAGGTTGGACTCGCACGACAAACGCGATGACGCTGAGGGTAACTCCACCGAGCACGACGGCCGACATTGCCAGCAGGGCTGGGCGTTTCCGGCCGGCGGCGGGGGACTCAATGCTCACGATTTAGACGATACCGAAGGTTGAGCGCGCGTATCCGCGTGGTGTGACCTATCGTTGAGGATTGTGAACAGACCCCGCCGACCCGTCGCCGTCGAACCGCAGTCCTTCGACCAACTCGAGGGGTCGATGGACCCGGCACTTCAGTTGCAAATCGCTCACGACACAGCGATGGCACTCGTCACACGGGTTCGCGACGAAGGAACCGTCGACATTGTGCAGCGCCTCCTTGATTACACCCGCGAACATGGTGTTGGGGAGCTCGCAGAGCTGTGGGCATCGGCGCCCGCTCATTCGCTTCCCGGCGCCCTCTGGCGCTTGTACGTTGTGCACGCGAGCATCGTGAACGACCCAGGAACTGCTGCGCACGCCTATCAGCGCGGCGTGAATGACTTGAACACGATCGACGAGGTCGTCGCAGGTGCCCGGCAACCGACAGGCCCCGACGACATTCGGGAGCTTGCCGATGAAATCTTGCGTGGCGCATTTGTCGGGGATCTTTCCGACGCTCTCGAGAGAGCCGCGGCCTATTGCCGAATCGAAGCGCACGGCGTGACCGCGCTCGTCGCGGATTCCGAGATTGGGTCGAGCGCATTCTTAGAACGCGCGGTGACCCTCGCTGATTTTGCGTCGGATCTTCGTGCCTGTGCGGTATTGGCGCGAACGGACAAACTGTCCTGAATCGAGGATTTGGTGCGGCTCGTAGACTAGAGAAGTCGGGTCGTGCGGATTCCCCGGGTTCCATTAATAATGAGCCACCGCGAGTGGCAACGTGCCGAGAGGCGTAACCCACGGCCCGACACCTTATGGGGCGGTGTGCGTCTCAATCGAAACGAGTCGGTACCCGCGACCGACCTTGGCGATGTGGAAGACCGCGAAATCCCCTGTACCGAGCGAAGCGGCTCGACGAGCGTCATCCGTGACGGTGCCGCCGGTTTGTCGGATGATCTCGCTGACGATTTGCGGGATTACGGGACCGTGTGAGCACATCACGACGGGAACACCTTTACGAATGCGGGAGGCGACGAAATCCGCGACACGGTCGCCGTCTTTTGTCCATTTGTCTTGCGAGATTTTTCCTGACTCGCGAATCTCCATGCCCAGTTTGTACGACAGTGGTGCGACGGTTTGAAGGCAACGAATCGCGGGGGACGAGATGATGGCGGTCGGGCCAAAAGCCGCGAGCCCACCCGCGATGTCACGGGACTGTTGCATTCCGACGGCAACGAGCGGGCGAAGTGAATCCGGTCCGTCCCAATTTTCGTGAGCGGTGGCTTTGCCATGACGCGCGATGATGAGCGGGAAGGTGTGCATCGATCCCGAATTCCAAAGCGCACGGAGGTTTTCCACCAACTCACGGTCGTGTTCGTACGTCAGGGTCGCCAATGCCTTCTTGACGGTCAACCACTCGAGGGCGAAAATTTCGTCATTGGAAACGAATTTCGATTTCGCTTCGGCAACCGGGTCAACTTCGGCGGCCCAGTAGTGAACAATCTTGGGTTTGTTGTTCGTCGGTTGAATGTAATGCGCGGAGCCGAGAGACGGCCCGAGCTCAACCCTGAGACCCGTCTCTTCGAAAATCTCGCGAACCGCGGTGTGCGGAAGCGTCTCGCCGGGGTCGACCTTCCCCTTGGGAATGGACACGTCACGGTGTTGTTTTCGGTAAACGACGAGAACCTGGAGTTTTCGGTTGACGACCCGCCACGGGACGGCGCCAGCGGCGACGACCATGTCTGAATTCTTCACTTATTTTTACCTCGCGTATCGCGAGTCGTGTATTCGGCCATGAGTGCCTCTTGGATGTCGAGCAACTCACCCGCCATTCCCGTGTGGCGAGTCCACTCCCCGTTTGCTGCGAGTGACCAGGTTGACGAGGAGTCGTTCATGTGAAGTTCGAAGAGGTGTTGGATTCGCTCAATGTGTTCGGGATTTTCCAACTTGATGAGAACTTCGATGCGCCGATCGAGATTTCGATGCATCATGTCGCTGCTGCCGATGTACACCGTCGGTTTGCCCGAATTGTGGAAGGAATAGATTCGGGAATGCTCGAGATAACGCCCGAGGACGCTGCGAACCCGAATCGACTCCGATAGGTCTTTAAGGCCGGGTACGAGTGAACAGATCCCGCGAACGCTGATGTCAATCGGGACCCCGGCGCGACTCGCGCGGTACAGGGCGTCGATGATCGTTTCGTCGACGAGTGAATTCATTTTGAATTGGATTCCCGATTTTTCGCCGGCGAGAGCAGCTTCCGTCTCGCGCGCAATGTTCTTGAGCAAACCGTCCCGAAGGTGGCGAGGTGCAACGAGCAGCCGCTTGAACTTCTTTTCGATTGCGTACCCACTGAGTTCGTTGAACAGTCGAGTGAGTTCCGCTCCGACTTCCGCGGAATTCGTGAACAGCCCGAGGTCCTCGTAAACACGGCTCGTTTTCGGGTTGTAGTTTCCCGTTCCGATGTGCGAGTAATACGAAATGTCTCCCGATTTCTCGCGTCGAACGACCTGAGTCAATTTGCAGTGCGTCTTGAGCCCAACCAGTCCGTACACGACGTGCACACCCGCACGCTCGAGTTGACGAGCCCACGTGATGTTGTTCTGCTCGTCGAAACGAGCCTTGATCTCGACCAAAGCAAGCACGGCTTTGCCCGATTCGGCCGCGGTGATCAGCGATCGAACGATCGGTGAATCTCCGGATGTTCGATACAACGTTTGTTTGATAGCGAGGACGTTCGGATCGGTCGCTGCTTGTTCGACAAACGCTTGGACGCTGGTCGCGAACGATTCGTAGGGGTGATGCACCAGAACTTCACCGCTGCGAAGTGCACCAAAAATATCCGCGGTTCCGCCAGGTTCTGCCGGCTGGAACTGCGCAACGGTGGTGGGAACGTGCTTGTTGAATTTGAGATCGGGCCGGGCAATCCCGGAAATCTGGAATAGCTGGTCGAGTCCGAGGATGCCGGGAAGGCGGTAGACCTCGCCCTCGCTCATTCCCAATTCACGAATAAGCAGTCCGAGGGTCACGTCGTCCATGTCGTCGCTGATTTCGAGACGAATCGGCGCACCGAACCGACGACGAGACAATTCCTTCTCGAGCGCCTTGAGCAGGTTTTCGCTTTCTTCCTCGTCGATCTCGAGGTCCTCGTTACGCGTCACACGGAAGAAGTGATGGTCAAGAATCGCCATTCCGGGGAATAGCGCAACGAGGTGGTAGGCGATGACATCTTCCAATGGCACGAAACGCATTGCGCCGTCTTCGCCGCCGGGGAGTTCGACAAATCGCGGGAGGATCGCCGGGACCTTCACCCGCGCAAAGTTTTCCTCACCCGATTTTGGGTTCTGCACGCGAACCGCCAGGTTGAGCGACAGCCCGGATATGTAAGGAAACGGGTGTGCGGGGTCCACCGCGAGCGGCGTGAGCACGGGGAAGATGCTCGACACAAACAGTTCTTCAATCGTCGCGCGGTCAGCGGGGGACAGGTCGTCCATCGTGTTGATCAGAACGCCGGCTTCGGCCAGTTCGGGTCGAATGACCTCCACCGCCAACCGCGCATGTTCGGTCTGCATCGCGTTCGCTGCGGCATGGATGTCGTCAAGAACTAATTGCGGTCCCCGACCGATGTTGTTGTGCGCGGCGATGCCGGTTTCAATTCGACGCTTGAGTCCCGCGACTCGGACCATAAAAAATTCATCGAGGTTGTTGGCGAAGATTGCGAGAAAGTTGAGGCGTTCGAGCAATGGGATCGTGGCATCTTCGGCGAGCTGCAAAACCCGACGGTTGAACGCAAGCCACGACAATTCACGGTCGAAAAATCTATCGGCCGGTAGGGACGCGTCCTTGACGGTGTGGCTGTCAACCCAGTCGTCGTCGAGTTCGGCGTCGGTGGAACCCGTGATGGCGTTCGGGTCACTCATTCGTCGTCTCCTGTTGGAGCAAATCGATAACCGACGTTGCGAACCGTCCCGATGACCGATTCGTGGTCACCGAGTTTGGCGCGGAGTCGTCGAACGTGAACATCAACTGTTCGCGTCCCACCGAAATAGTCGTATCCCCATACATCTGACAGTAATTGTTCGCGGGTAAACACGCGACCAGGATTTGCCACCAAATACCTTAACAATTCGAACTCTTTGAATGTCAGGTCGAGAGGGCGGCCACCGACGTTCGCTTGGTAGCTGGATTCGTCGATGGACACCCCGGAGTGCGAAAGCCCAGACGGTTTGCCGCCGCGTGCGGACTGTATTGCGAGACGGATGCGTGCATCCACCTCGGCGAGAGACGCGCTCGGCAAGAGGAAATCGGAAACTCCCCAGGACGAATCCATGACAGATAGCGACGTTTCGGCGACAACTATGAGAATCGGGATTGAAAGTTGGGCAGCGGACAGTATTCCGGACATCGCCTTTGCGGCAACCAGGTCGGAGACGCCATCAATCAGAATCAGATCGACATCACCGTGGGTGGCGAGCGATTGTGGTGCCAGAGGCGCGACGACAAGGTCGTGGGGCAGTAGTCCCAGCGCGGGGATGATGGTTGCGGAAGTCGGCGAAAGCACGAGTATTCGAGACACGACCCACTCCTCCCGCGGTTTTATTAAGTTTAGGCGCGTTTAGCATGGTCATATGCCCCGCCGACTAGCCTCTGCACTGCCCTCATGGATCATCGCCATACTGGGGACGGCCGCGGCCGTCGTGGGCGGTGGCAACCAGTGGGCAACCGGTATTTCCATCGCGATGGGGGCGTCGCTTCTTGTCTCGTTCATCGTCCAACTGTCGATGCAACGCAAGCAGGGCTTGGTGAATCGGCTCGCGTTCACGACCGCCGGCAGTCTCGTGATCGGAGCCGTCGGAATCGCCATCGCCTGGCCACTTCACGGTTTAGGCTGAACACATGAACTTTTGGTTTGAAATCTTCTTCCTGAGCCTGTTGGGACTTGCCTTCGTCGCCATCGGGGTGACCAGCATCGTGGTTCTCCTTCGACTCTTCCGCGGTCAGCGCTAGCGATGTCGAACCCTTTCGTCGATCAACGCAGATTGGTCGATGGAAATGCCGCCGTTGAGGTGGCCGCCGGAATCGTGCGCGTCACGGGAACGGACCGTTTCGAGGTTCTCAATGCCGTCCTCAGCCAAGATGTCCGCGGGCTCGCTGTCGGGGATAGCCGTGATGCGCTTGAGCTCGACGGGCAGGGCCGAATCCGCCAAAGCGTGCACGTTCTGGAAGGCCCGGACGCGACGATGCTCATCGTCCATGGAGCAACGGGGTCGGAGTTCGCGGCGTGGCTCGATGCGCGAATCTTCATGGAAGACGTCCAGGCCATCGATGCCGATGCCGAGTTCTCGACTTGGGGCGGTGCAGTTGCATTCGGTCCCCTCGCGTGGAGGGACCCGTGGCCCGCGATTGTTCAGGGAGGTGTGACCTACGGCGAGGAAGTCATCCCGAAATGGTCGTGGTCCGAGACCTTGATGCTTAAGGACGAGCGGCCCGCAGTGGACACGATTGACCCCGACCTGGTTGACCCGCTTCGCGTGGTCGCTGGTCGGCCGGCGATGGCCGAGGTTGATGACAAGTCACTACCGCACGAGCTCGATTGGCTCCGAACGGCGGTGCACCTGTCGAAAGGGTGCTACCCCGGCCAAGAAACCGTTGCCAAGATTCACAATGTCGGCCACCCGCCACGGCGACTCGTGCGGCTCCACCTCGACGGCAGCGAATCCGTTTTCGCCGAAGCGGGCGATTCCGTGCTGCTCGGTGATGACGTCATTGGTGTCGTGACAACCGCGGGCAACCATTTCGACGACGGGCCCGTCGCGTTGGCGGTCATCAAACGCTCGGTGGACGTCGGTGCGGCTCTCGTCGTCCTGCACGGCGATCACCCGCTCGCGGCAACACAAGACGTCATCGTCCCGCCGACGGCCGGAGCTACGGCCGCGGAGCGACTGCGTCCCAGTCGACCGTAATTTCCCCGAGTCGCCAGGCGCTCGCCGTCCCGTGGACAGGCCAACCAGCATTCTTCATCGCCGTGACAGCCGCAATCCATCGTTGACTGGGTGAATACACCGAGAGCGGTGCCGCTACCGCCCACTGCCGGTCCAATTCGACGAGGAATCGGTGGATGCTCTCGCCGGTGACGTTTCGATGAATCAGTGCCTTGACCAATCGTTCCGCCGCGATACTCGGACTGTCGAGCCCGACGAGACGCAAGGCGATTGTGAACGTTTCCGGGCCGTCCGCACCCAGCGACACCCATGTCGCAACGCGGCCAATCTCGTCGCACGTTCCGTCAATAATGATTCCGCCAGGGGATAGGCGGGACCGCAACATGTCCCACGCGCCAACAACTTCGGATTCGTCATATTGGCGAAGCACATTGAACGCACGAATGACATCGGCGCGTTGGTTGTCGGGAAGCGGAACCTCAAATCCGCCGAGGCGAAACGACACACGATCTGTTGCACTGGGCTGGGCGGCGGCGACGCGTTCGGGGTCGATCTCTATTCCAATCACCCGCACGGACTGGTTTACCGCGACGAGTCGCTCCGCCAGTTCGAGCGTCGTGTGAGGAGCGGCGCCATAGCCCAGGTCAACGACGAGGGGGTCCCGCATCGACCGAAACCTCGGATGCCGAGAGAGCCACCGGTCGGCGCGCCGAAGGCGGTTCGTTCCCGTGGTTCCACGGGTGACTCGTCCGACTACCACGTGTCCATTCTGGCTCGTTAGGCTAGGGAACATGCCGCACACGCTCATCCTTCTTCGCCACGGTAACTCGACCTGGAACCAGAAAAACTTGTTCACGGGCTGGGTTGATGTGCGCCTCTCTGAGCAGGGCATTGCCGAAGCGAAACGAGCCGGCGAACTACTTGCGGAAAGCGGGCTCAAACCCGATGTGCTCTACACGAGCGTCTTGTCGCGCGCCATTCAGACCGCGAATATCGCCCTCGACACCGCTGACCGCCTGTGGATTCCCGTGAAGCGATCGTGGCGCCTCAATGAGCGGCACTATGGCGCGCTGCAGGGAAAGGACAAGGCGCAGACGCTGGAAGAATTCGGCGCGGAGCAGTTCCAATTGTGGCGTCGATCGTTTGACGTGCCGCCGCCGCCGCTCGACGATTCCTCCGAGTTTTCACAGGCCAACGACGAGCGTTATGCGGACCTGGGAGCGGATCTACCGCGGACGGAATCCCTCGCACTCGTCATCGACCGGATGCTTCCCTACTGGACAAGCGATATCGCGCCGGATGTTCGCGCGGGGAAAACTGTCCTGGTGACGGCACACGGAAATTCATTGCGTGCACTCGTCAAACACCTCGAACACATCAGCGACGATGCCATCGCCGAACTCAATATCCCCACGGGAATTCCGCTCGTTTACACTCTTGACGACAATCTGGAACCCATCGGGAAAGGCGAATACCTGGATCCCGAGGCCGCGGCCGCCGGAGCCGCCGCAGTGGCCAACCAGGGCAAGTCGTAACGACTAGTTCGAGGGTGTTTCCGTCGGGGTGGGCACTGGCGTAGGGGCTGGCGTGTACAGCGACGGCGCGTACGGAGCGTAAACCGGATTGGTTCCGTCCCACACGGGGATCGAAATCCCCACGCCGTCCTCGCCGCCGTATTGGAAATAAATCTCGACGTATTGACCGGCCGTTAGCGCCGTTCCATGAACAACGATGGGGTTGTCATCGGCAAGACCAATTTTGGTGATTCCCTCTGGGGCGACGAATTTCACGTCGATCGGGGTCGCGGTCCGAAACTGAGCGGTCACGTACTGGACGTTGGTTGAGTCGTTGACGATGGTTCCGACGAGCGAGGCATCCCCCGATTCATCGGTGATAACCATGACGTTTCGCAACTCCAGTTTGCCGACATTGACATTGAGTCCGTCACCCGCTGAATACTGCTTCATCGTTGCGGTCGGCACAAACACCCCACAACCAGCAGTTCCGAGAAGGAGAGCAGCGGCGATAACGGGGGCGGCGAGTGCGCGAATCTTCACGTCTTATTCCTTTGGCTAAACATCAATTCACCCCTCAGTCTAGCGGAGCGCGTCGGGGTCGACCGCGGGAAATTCAGGGGCTGTCCCCTGTGGTAAAATTGAATTTCTGCTGAAGGAGAATCACTATATGGCATTCAAAGTTGGCGAAACTGTCGTCTATCCCCACCACGGTGCGGCCAAGATCATCGCGATCACGACTCGCGTATTCCAGGGAGAACAGCAGAAGTTTCTCAAACTGCAGGTAACGCAGAGCAACCTTGAAATCATGGTCCCCGAGAGCAAGGTCGAAGACGTCGGAGTTCGCGATGTCATCGACAAGGCGGGGCTCAAATTGGTGTTCGGCGTTCTGCGCGATCCGATTGTCGAAGAACCCGCCAACTGGTCGCGTCGATACAAGGCGAACCTCGAAAAGTTGGCATCGGGTGACGTCATCAAGGTGTCGGAAGTTGTTCGCGACCTCTGGCGCCGCGAACAGGACCGTGGGTTGTCCGCGGGTGAAAAGCGAATGCTCGCCAAAGCGCGCCAAATTCTTATTTCGGAACTCGCCCTCGCCGAGAAGACGGACGAGGTTCGCGCCTCGAATCGTCTCGACGAGGTCCTCGCCTCCTAGCCCATCATGTCGACGGTCGGACTCGTCATCGTTGCGGCCGGCCCTGGCTCACGTCTCGGTCGCGGAATTCCCAAAGCGTTCGTCGAGGTCGATGGCGTTTCACTTTTGGCCAGGGCACTGGACGTTGTCCAGGACCTGAAGCCAGCTGCGCTCGTGATTGCGGCGCCGGCAACGCACCTCGACGAGGCTCGCGGAATTCTGTCGGATGCGGGGCTGACCGGAATAGTGGTTGCCGGTGGAAATACACGGACCGACAGTGTTCGACTCGCGATGGCCGCGCTGCCCGCCGTCGATATTGCGCTCGTACACGATGTCGCACGAGCATGGACATCAATCGACGTCTTCAACCGAGTCATTGCAGCGGTTGAGCAGTCCGGTGGTGCGGCGATTCCCGTGCTACCTGTGGTCGACACCATTGTTATCGCCGATGACGGCATCGTGACCGACAACACTGAACGGGCGCGACTGCAGCGGGTCCAGACACCGCAGGGCTTTCCGGCTCAACCATTTGCCGAGGCGATCGCCGCAGCGACCGCGGATTTCACCGATGACGCGAGTTTGTGGCGAGAAATCGGGGGAACGGTCCTTACGGTTGCCGGTGACGAACGATCGCACAAAATCACGGTCGAACAAGACATTTCGGGTGTTACCGAGACCCGTCGTGTCGGGCTCGGTACCGACACCCACGCGTTCGGCGAAACCGAACCTCTCTGGCTGGGGTGTGTCGAATGGCCGGGGGAAACGGCTTTGTCGGGTCACTCCGACGGAGATGCCGTTGCGCACGCAATCTGCGACGCACTGCTCGCCGGCGGCGGGCTCGGGGACATCGGAACGGTTTTCGGAACAGAAGACCCGCGTTACGTTGGCGCACATGGCGACGTGTTCATTCGCGGCGCAATCGAAAAACTTGACGCCATTGGGCTCGTCCCGCGTTCCGTTTCCGTTCAAATCGTTGGCAATCGCCCCAAAATCGGTCCACGTCGAGTCGAACTCGAACGCGTACTCGGGGAACTTGTGGGTGCCGATGTCTCCGTTAGCGCGACGACGACCGACGGACTCGGCTTCACGGGCGAAGGCAAAGGCATCACCGCCATCGCCATCGCTCACGTCTCTGCGCGGTAACGCTCGGTAGCATGGGCAGGTGCCCATACGTTTATTCGATACCGTCACGCAATCACTGCGTGACTTCGAGCCACTCGTTCCTGGGCACGTCGGAATCTACGTGTGTGGCCCTACTGTTCAGTCGTCGCCTCACATCGGGCACCTTCGCAGCGCTCTCGTTTACGACCTGTGGCGTCGATGGTTCACCTATCGAGGATTCGCCGTCACCCTGGTTCGCAATGTCACTGACATCGATGACAAGATTCTCGCCGTAGCGGGACCCGAAGAATGGTGGGCGCTCGCGGCTCGGATCGAACGCGAGTTCGATTCCCACGCTACCGCACTGGGAATCCTGCATCCCACAGTTGAGCCACGGGCAACCGGCCACATCGGGGACATGATTTCACTCATCGGCCGACTCATCGATCGCGGAAACGCCTATGCGGCCGCCGATGGAACCGGCGACGTCTATTTTTCTGTGGCGTCGTGGGCGGACTACGGACAGCTCACTCGGCAATCTCCGGACGCGGTCGAATCCGACGACGATGCCGTCGGACGGGGTAAAAAAGACCCGCGCGATTTCGCATTGTGGAAGGGGCGGAAAGAGACGGAACCCGCCACCGCCTCGTGGGATTCGCCCTGGGGGCCCGGTCGACCCGGCTGGCACATCGAATGTTCGGCGATGGCGACACGTTATCTTGGGAACTCGTTTGACATTCACGGTGGAGGACTGGACCTTCGTTTCCCACATCACGAAAACGAACTCGCACAATCTCGCGCAGCGGGGGATTCTTTTGCGACGACCTGGTTGCACAACGGACTCGTCACGGTGGGCGGCCACAAGATGTCCAAATCGGTCGGCAACGTCGTGCTCGCATCAGAGTTGCTCAGTCAGACAGATCCCGCGACCGCACGATACTTCCTTCTGACGTCGCACTACCGCTCGACCATGGACGTCAACGATGGGTCGCTCGCCGAGGCTGCCGCAGCCTGGGACCGAATTCGAGGCTTTGCCCGTCGCACCGCCCAACTCGTCACCGACAAGTCAGCAGTTCCCGATTCCTTTGCGGCCGCGATGGACGATGATCTTGCCGTTCCCGCAGCGATTGCGATTGTTCACGATACGGTCCGCGCAGGGAACTCCGCGTTAGACGCTGGGGATTCGGCAACAGCCGCCGCCCGCGCGAACGATGTCGCGGCGATGTTGTCGGTTCTCGGGCTGTCAGTCATCGACACCACGTCGGACTCTACACACGCAGCGCTCGGCGTTCTCATCGATCGACTCATGATCGAACGTAACCGCGCACGTGCGGACAAGGACTGGGCAACCGCCGACAGAATTCGCGACGACATCGACGCCGCGGGAATCACGCTGGAAGACGGCGCCGACACAACCCGATGGAGCATCAATGGTTAAGCCAGGACGACCCGGAGCAGCAAAGAGCAAAAAAGGACCGTTGAAGGGTTCTGGCGGGAAACAACGTCGATCGCTCGAGGGTAAAGGACCGACCCCGAAAGCGGAGGACCGAACCTGGCACCCGGCGGGGAAGCGAAAAATCGCCCAGGAACGCCTTGCCGAAGCGCGTGAACGTCACGGTAAGACGGGGTCGAAGGCTCCGGTGAAAACCGTACGTCGTGGCAAGGACAGCGATAACGAAATCATCAACGGGCGAAATTCGGTGCTTGAAGCCCTTCGGACGAACGTTCCCGCCACGACCCTTTACATCGCCTCGCGAGTGGAGTTCGATGATCGCGTCAAGGAAACAATCGCGCTTGCTACCAAAAAGGGAATCGCGATTCTCGAGATTATGCGGCCCGAGATGGACCGACTTTGTGGCGAAAATTCCGTCCACCAGGGGGTCGCGCTTGCTGTTCCCCCCTACGAATATCGTCACCCGCTCGAATTGCTGGACACCATCGAAGGCCGCGGAGAAATCCCGCTTTTCGTGGCCTTGGATGGGGTGACCGACCCACGAAATCTTGGCGCGATCATTCGTTCCGCGGCGGCGTTCGGCGGACACGGAATCATCGTTCCGCAACGACGAAGTGTAGGTGTAACCGCAGCGGCGTGGAAAACCTCGGCCGGTGCTGCCGCGCGACTGCCCGTTGCGATGGCCTCTAATCTCAACCAGACGATCAAAGCGTTCAAAGACCGTGGAGTCTTCGTCGTCGGGCTGGATGGAGGCGGAGACACCTCACTTCCGAAAATCGACATCGCCGACCGACCACTGCTGATTATCGTCGGGAACGAGGGCAAAGGGCTGTCGCGGCTCGTCACCGAGAACTGTGACGAAATCGTCTCGATCCCGATCGGTGCTGCGACGGAATCGCTCAACGCCGGGATCGCGACATCCATTTCGCTCTATGAGATAGCCATGCGCCGAGGCGGAAACCGCTAATCCTCGTCGCCCCTCGCGACGTGGCGTCTGTTGTGATTCGATATGCGAAATTGCCGTTCGCGGCACTCGCGCTAAACTAGAGACACTATTTCGACTTTGCGGTTGACCGCACCAACGTCAGGACAACGTTCATGAACGCACAACGCCCCACTCGAAACCAGGCTCGAGAACTTGCCCGTGAAAAGGCACGTGAAATGCGAATTGCGGGAAGTGCACGCGATAAGCGCAAGCGTATCTTCGTCCAGTTGGGCCTCGGACTCGCAGCGGTTGCTGTCATCGGCTCGCTTGCCGCAGTTATCCTCACGCAGTTTCAGCCCGCAGGTCCCGGCCCTCTGAATATGCAGAGCGACGGCATCAAGATTTCATCGGGTGACATTGCCGTTCCGACCCAAGCACTTCCCTCCGATGCCAGCCCCATCGCCACCCCGGCGAACGCACCGGACGTTGCGGACATCACGCTGTTTGTGGACTACCTGTGCCCAATTTGCGGTCAGTTTGAGGCGGCAAATGCGTCGGCGATGGATGACCTTTTGTCGCGTGGCGCCGCAACGGTGGAAATTCACCCGATTGCCATCCTTACCAACCGTTCCCAGGGAACTCAGTATTCGCTTCGAGCAGCCAACGCCGCGGCGTGTATGGCGAATTATTACCCCAACAACTTCCTGACGTTCCACAAGTCATTGTTTGCCAATCAGCCAGATGAGGGAACACCAGGACTTACCGATGAGCAATTGATCGGGTTAGCGCAGCAAGCGGGCGCCGGTCCAGAGATCTCCGCGTGCATCAACGACCAGGAATTCAAGGATTGGGTCAAGGCGAGCACGGAACGTTCCATCAGCGGTGATGTCGCCATCAACAATTTGGACAAGAAGTTCCACGGTGTGACCGGTACGCCGACAATCGTGATTAACGGCAAGCAGTACAACCCGTCCTACGACCCCACGCTTGCGTCGCCGTTCAACACCGAGGAATTCCTTCGTGCGGTTGTGACTGCGGCCGGTACGACCCAGCCTTAGTCTCGCTTTACTCCTTTGAGCGACGACGGGCGGTGTAGATCACTGCACCGAGCCCGAGACCCACGACCACGATTCCGCCAAGTGCGAATGGCCCACCGTCAAATCCGGTGTACGCAAGTTCGGGAATCATCGCGGACCATGCACTCGCGGCACACAGGTGTCCCGAGTTCGTTCCCGCAATCGTGACGCGCTGCTTACTTCCCATTTCGTGACCGCCTGGGCCGCAGCGGGGAAAAACACCAGTGAGCACGCCGCGAGCGCAGCGGCGATAAGTTTTGCGGAGTTTCGCATGGTCATTCCTTGGTCGAAGGTAATCTGTTGTCTGAAATTGCAACGGCATTTGGGCCCGAACGGTATCAAAAAATGTTCAGGGTGGTCATATAAACTTGTCAAATCTGCGGCAACGGGCGCGATGTGAGCGTCGGAATAGCATGACGGTTGGAACGCGCAACACAGATTCACTCCCTCTCCGCAGATGAAGGTGCACAAAACATATATGCCGACTTAGCTCAGCTGGTAGAGCATCTGTCTTGTAAACAGAAGGTCACGAGTTCGAACCTCGTAGTCGGCTCGAAATAACGAGCGGACGGAGAGGATCGCACCGATGTCAACAGACACGACCGAAGCGGTGACACCCCCGTCGCGGGCGCGAAATCCGTTTGTAACCCTCGGTGTTGTGGGGGTTCTTGTCGCAGGAGCGTCCTTTGCGGGCGGATTCTTCCTGCATCCAGGATCAAACACGCCCAGTGCTCAGCCCACGGCTAGTGCGCGCGCTGTCCCCGCCGCTCCCGCGAAACCATCGGGAATCCGAACGTGTTCCGTCGGGAAGTTGTTACAAGCAAAGGCGCTCGGCACCCAGTCTGCTGTCGTTATTGACGCGGAAACGGGGAACCGTTTGCTCGCGGACAACGCGGACGAGCCCATTCCCATGGGTAGCGTCATGAAATTGATCACGGCGACGGTTGCGCTGGATACCCTGGGTCCGGATGGGCACTTGACGACACGAGTGGTGGAAGGTTCGACCGCCGGGACCGTCATTGTTGTCGGCGGCGGCGATCCAACCCTGCGCGCCGGAAGCTCGTCGGTGTATTCCGGCGCAGCGAGCATCTCGGATCTTGCTGCACAAACTGTAACTGCTTACCAAAAAATGCACCCGGACAACCCCACCATCACCAGGGTTCTTGTTGACCTATCGATGTTCCCGAGTGATGACGCCTGGCACTCGTCGTGGCCCGAGACCGAGCGAACCCAGGGCTATCAGCCGTTGATTGTGCCGTTCATGGTGGATGGTGACCGGGCAAATCCGAGTGCGCAAATCAGTCCGCGCTCAACCGACCCAGCGGGGAGGGCTGCGCAGGCCTTCGTGTCGGCTTTGCAGCGCGAGGGAAACGGTTCGGGCGACATTTCAATCGATTTCCAAAGCGCACCGAGCAATGCCAAGGAACTCGCGTCGGTCCAATCCGCACCAGTGTCGACACTGATTGAGCAGATGCTGAAGACGTCGGATAACACTCTCGGCGAATTTCTGATGAGAGCGGCATCCGTTGACTCAGGGTTCGACGGTGGCTCCGCATCGATACAGCAACTCGTTCTCAGTTCGCTCAACCAACACGGCGTTGACTTGACGGGCGGGAACTTCGTCGACGGCTCGGGTGAATCGAAGAAGGACCTCATTCCGCCCCGCGGGATGGTTGAACTGGTCTCGCAGGTTTTTGAGGGTGACAAAAAGCTCTCGTTGGTCGGCGATGCGCTGCCCGTCGCGGGTCAAACCGGAACCCTGGCAACTCGATTCATCGGGAAGGCCGCCGACGCGCGCGGGCATGTACAAGCGAAGTCGGGCTGGATTGCGGGTGCATATGCTCTTGCGGGACAGATCGATGCGAAGGGCTCGGGCCGACTGTACTTTGTTGTCGTCGCGCGCGGCAAAGTGGATGCAACCGCACCGGCGGCACTGGACGACCTCGTCGCGGGAATGTACGCCTGTGGCACGAATTTGGCCACGTTTTAGGACACCATGACATCAGCTCTCCTCGTCATCGACGTCCAGAATGACTTCACCGAAGGTGGGTCTCTCGGGGTGAAGGGCGGAAACATCACCGCGACAGCGATCGCGACTTATATTCGAGCGAATCGAGGAAAATACGTTTCCGTGATCGCGTCGCGCGATTGGCACTTGTCTGTCGGAGACAACGGTGGGCATTTCGCCCCTAAGCCCGACCTGGTCACGACCTGGCCACCACACTGTGTCCAGGGCACAACGGGGGCCGCGTACAACCCCGCGATCGAGACGTCGATGCTTGACGTGCAGATATACAAGGGTGACGGGATGCCGGCTTATTCCGCATTTGAAGGCTTTACGCCTGGCGGTGCGTCAATGTCCGACGTCCTGCGCGGCGCCAAAGTCAATCATGTCGACATCGTCGGAATCGCGACCGATTACTGTGTTCGAGCGACCGCTCTCGATGCCAAGGCGAACGGACTGAGTGTCACGGTGCTTGCCGACCTTTGTGTCGGGGTCAGCCCAACAGCGTCGATCGAAGCAATAGCTGAGATGACCGCCGCCGGCATCACGGTCGGCTACGCGCGGTCTCAGCCAAAGTAAAAAGTTCAGGGCCGCCGAGTGGCGACCCTGAACAGTTGGTCGGGGTAACAGGATTTGAACCTGCGGCCTCGTCGTCCCGAACGACGCGCGCTACCAAGCTGCGCCATACCCCGTAACTACGGACTAAGCGTACCCGATGTCCTTGCTGCGCAGAGTTACCAGCACTGCCTCGGGAGGGCACGCGAATCGCACTGGTGCATAAATCGAAGTTCCGATTCCTGCGCTCACGTTGAGGAACGCACTTCTGTCGAAACGGTTCCACACATTCAATCCTCGCGCCAATGCTCGGGGCAGGTCGCTGTTGGTCGTCAAAGCGCCAACACCGGGCAGACATACTTGCCCGCCATGCGTGTGACCAGCAAAAATGGCGTCGGCACCGAGAGTTGTCAGCGCATCGAGCACTCGGCGATATGGCGCGTGGGTAACCCCGACAATTGCGGAGATCGGCGACTCTGCCGAGCCGAGGAGACCGTCCAACGACGACGCCATCAGATCGATGCGGTCAAGATTCAGGTGGGGGTCATCCGTTCCCGTGAAATAGATCGTCGAATCATTCACCGTCATTCGAGCCGACGTGTTGTTGAGGTCTAGCCAGCCGAGCGAGGAATACACCGCGTCGAGTCCGGCGGTATCAAGACGTTCCCCTTCGTGATCCGGCTGCGACGGCGCCACGAGATAAGAGAACGGATTCGGGATTCGGGGTGCGAAATAATCGTTCGACCCGTGCACATAGACCCCGGGAACACCGTGAAAAACCGACATCGCTCGAGCGAATTGAGGCACCGCACCCGCGTGCCCCAGTGAATCGCCGGTGACCACGACAAGATCGGGGCGAAGTGAAACGAGACCTCGAAGCCACTCAATCTTGCGGTGTTGCCACGGTGCGAGATGGATGTCGGACAGATGGAGTACACGAATACTTGATGACCCAGGCTCCAGGATGTCAATCGATTCCTGGCGAACACCAAACATGTTCCGTTCGATGAGTGAGGCGTAGGCGAAAACGCCCGCACCAGCTGCGAGAATTCCGCCGATCAGTGATCGGGGCGACATTACAAGCAGCTTGTCCTGCGGATGGTGATTCGAACATATTCCGACGTGCCTTGGAATGTGCCCGCTGAGGGGACCTGGCCGATGACCTGCCCGATCCGCGGATCAGTCGAATCGTTGGTCCGAGAGCACGTCACTGTGATGTCCGTGACTCCCAAACCGTTGAGGGTCGTCACCGCGTCCGCTTCCAGAGTTGGTGTGGTCACGAGGTCGGGCATCGTGAAGCCATCTGGTCCCGCTGACGTATAGAGCGTGACCTTCATTCCGGTCGCAATGACGTCCCCGTCACCGGGCGAGCTGCGCGTGACCTTGCCTTCGGGCACGGAATCGGACCATTCGGACTTGCCGACCCGGACTTCGAGTCCCAATCCAACCAACAGCGTCGTCGCTTCTTCGACACTCAGGCCTCGGACCGCGGGGACGCGCAGCCCGTTACCCTGCATCAAGCGTGACGGGGGTGCGGGCCAATCGGTTTCACCCGAATACATTTGGTCGGCGGCGCGCATGATCGTGGACATGATCTGGTGACGGTAGATCGCACCATTAGGGAACGTACGTAGCGGGTAACTTCCCGTGATGTTACCAACCCACGTCGCACTAGCAACACGGGAAGTCGATGCGATGATCCAGGTCTGGTTCGAGCTGTTCGTCGTACCGGTTTTTCCGAAGATTGGGACGCCGTCGTGTGGGTTAGATGCAGCACCCGTTCCGTTGGCCATCACGCCCTTCATCGCCAGGATGGCCGCGTGGGCGACATCGGGGTCGATTGCTTGGCTGCACGTGACCGGCTGACCAGGGAGTTCTTCACCATTGGGTCCAACGGCGTGGTCGAGAATGACGTTCTGGCAGAATTTCCCGTCATTGGAAATTCCGGCCCATGCGGTCGCCATCGTGAGCGGCGCGAGTTCATTGGTTCCCAGAATTGCCGACGGGTTTGATTGCACTCGGGCGCCGTCCGCGCGGTGGATGCCGAGAGATTCAGCCGATTTACGAATTTCGCATTGGTCGAGTTGTTCACCGATGGATGCAAAGGCCGAGTTGATGGACAACCGGACCGCGTCCATGACGGAAACGATTTTGGCCACGGGCGCATCGTTGCGGAACTTCCAGGTTCCACCCCACGGGCCACCGCTGTCTTTACAAGTGTCCAAGTAATGTGACTGGTCTTTCGTGAACTCACTGGCGTCGACGAGTTCACCGAGGCCGCGCCCCGACTTCAACCAGGTGATCAATGCAAAAATTTTGTACGTCGACCCGGTTTGGAATCCACTCGAACCGCCATAATCACGGTCGGTCGAGAAGTTGACCGCGGTCGATTCCTTACCCCCACCCTCGAGGGTGTCGTTGAACAATTTGTTCTGCGTCATGGTGAGCACGCGACCAGTACCGACCTCGACCGAGTCCGTGACCGCACCGATTTTGATAATCGGGGAGTATTTGGGAACGCGCCAGACCTGGTTTTGGGTGATCTTTTGGAGTTTGTAGTTGAGGGTCGTGTAGAGCTTGTAGCCACCGATGTGCCAGTTGGTAATGCGCTCGTCTACGTTCGCACCGAGAGCGTCGAAATTCGTGATGTTTTTGACAACATAGTCACAGAAGAATTTCGTGTATTTGTCGCCAGCAATACATCCACTTGACGGTGTTTGAAGGTTGACGAAATTCTCGTCGACGGGGATGCTGACGGCTTCTTGGTACTGCTCGTTGGTGATGTGTTTTGCGTCGAGCATCGCTTTGAGAATGAGGTCGCGACGTTCCTGATTAGCCTTGTAGTTCGCGGGAAGGGCCAGGTTTCGCTCCATTGGGTACTGGACGATTGCCAACAGTGACGCTGCTTGCGACAATGTGACGTCTTTCGCACTTACGCCGAAATATCGGTACGCCGCAGCCTGGACACCGTAGGTGGTTCCACCGAAGCCCGAAATGTTGAGGTATGCCTGCAGGATTTGGTTTTTGGTGAATCTCTTTTCCAACCCAATCGCGAGTTTGATTTCCTTCAACTTACGTTCGGTACTTGTCGCCGTCGCTTCGAGGTAGGCGGCCTTTCGGTCGGCCTCATTCGGCAGCGCCTCGGCGCGCTGGACGTAAATGTTCTTAATGAGCTGCATCGTCAGCGTCGACGCACCGGACTTGACGCCACCGGAAACTGCGTTACCGATTGCCGCGCGGATGATTCCGGTGAGGTCGACACCCTTGTGCTCGTAGAAGCGTCGGTCTTCGCCGTCGACCGCTGCGTCCTTGAGGAACTGGGACATTTGATCGAGATGGATCTCGACTCGGTCTTGCCAATAGACGTCCGCAATCTTGAGGTAACCGTTTTTCGGGTCCGCGTCGTTCTGGACGTAAATCTCGTTCTTCTGGGCTTGCCGACCAATCTCGATGAAGTCGGGAAGTGCGTCGAAAATGGAGAGAGTGTTCTTGATGGTGATACCGGTAACGGCGATCAGCGGCGTGAGCATCGCCGTGACTAACACCCCAGAGATGAGCCCAACAATCCCCAATCCAAGCCAAGAGCCAACGGTGGTCGTGAAACGCGTCAAGGGGTTAGGCATAGACTCAAGATTACCTAGTCAACCTAAGAATTTCCGAAACGGAGACCCCCGTGAGCCAGTGGGAATACGCGACGACGCCGCTCATCATTCACAACACGACTCAGATTCTGAACACCTGGGGCGAAGAAGGATGGGAACTCGTGACCATCATCGCTGGCCCCGAGGGTGGACTCGTTGCATACTTCAAGCGTCCAGTGAACGGATAGGACCCCATGACCACTTCCGAACGACTCGCAGAACTGGGGATTCAGATTCCCGCGGTGGCGAAACCCGTAGCGTCCTATGTGCCCGCAACTATTTCGGGCAGCCTTGTTTTCACCGCCGGTCAGTTGCCGTTTGTTGACGGTGTTTTGCCCGAAACCGGCAAGGTTGGCGCAGAGGTCAGCGCAGAGTCAGCACAGGGGTATGCGCGAACGGCCGTGCTGAACGCACTAGCGGCCGCGGAAACGGTGATCGGGTCAGTCGACCGCATCACCCGCATCGTGAAACTGGTCGTTTTCGTTGCGTCTGCCCCTGAGTTCAGCGGCCAGCCAGCCGTTGCGAACGGTGCGAGCGACACACTCGTCGAAATTTTTGGCGACGCGGGTCGTCATGCCCGGAGTGCGGTCGGTGTTGCCGTTTTGCCACTCGACGCTCCGGTCGAATTGGAACTCATCGTCGAATTCGAATAGGAACCGATTTGCCCCAGGTGTGTGAGGGGTTCGGTTGTGCACAGGAATGCGCCGTCGGTTCGTTGGCATTTACGCAAGGTGACACGCTCGGCGGGTGAGCCCCGACCTTCTCGCCGCACTCGGTCCCCTGGCGATTGCCGTCACCGATGACACGCATGACCTGTGCATACTCGCAGACGGGCGCGTGTGGCGACGTTCGACATCGGGGTTTTCACCGACGGATATCGTGCTCGATCCTCGCGAGGCACGTCGAATCGGCGTTGGAATTATCGATCGGGCAGGCGGCCGTGTCGATGATGCCCGCCCAATTGCCGATGCGGCACTAGCCGGCGAGGTTCGCGTTCATGTTGCACTGCCCCCGGTCGCGCGAGACGGCCCCATCGTGACATTGCGTTTCCCGCGCCGGCTCGCCGTGACGAGAGACGATTATCGGGTTGATTCGTCCTGGTCGTGGAGAGAACTCGCGGGCCAATCGGTTCTCGTCACCGGTGCAACTGGAAGCGGAAAGACGACACTTCTTGAAGTGCTGATCTCCGAGATTCCCGCGCCCGACCGCATCGTCGTGATGGAAGACATTCCCGAGATTGTCGCGCGCCATCCGAACACAGTGAGCCTCGTGACGCGTCCCGCCAACGCCGAGGGCGCTGGGGAAATAACACTTCGCACACTTGTCCGCGAATCACTTCGCATGAGCCCTGGCCGCCTTGTACTCGGAGAGGTTCGAGGCCCCGAAATTCTCGATTTGCTCATGGCATTGACGACGGGTCATCACGGACTTTCTTCGCTTCACGCTCGGTCGCTCGACGACATTCCCGAAAGACTGATTGCCCTGGGGATGGTTGCGGGCATGACCCCCGAAACCATCGCGCAACTCGCGGTGGTGGCGTTTGATTCTGTCATCCACTGCGAACGGAGAGTCGATGGAATTCACCTTCAGGCTGGTGTCTTTAGACGAACGGATTCTGGCGTGGAGGTCGTGCGATGACTCCCTTTGAACTGAGGCGTCTTGCGGCAACGTTCGACGCGGGCATCGCCCAACGCACGCCACCGCCTGGTTCTAATTCGCTGGTCTCGGACATTCTCGAGCTGGCCCACGTGACGGGTGCGCCCCGACCTCGACTACTTCGCGTGGTTGCGGAGGCTCTGGACACAAATATCGCGATCGAGCGTGATGCAACACTCGCGTCGGCATCGGCTCGACAATCGGCGTTGATACTCTCGCTCCTTCCGGTCGGAACCGTCGTGGCGG
>Ga0136644_10000964_pt1 | contig 22952 bp, 27 predicted proteins | sample C_130820_EF_Meta_FD_94780 | JGI IMG/M metagenome (GOLD analysis project Ga0136644, IMG submission 94780) | Freshwater microbial communities from Lake Croche, Canada to study carbon cycling - C_130820_EF_MetaG (v2) (version 2) | ecosystem: Environmental > Aquatic > Freshwater > Lake | place...
GCTAATTATAATGATAAGTAATTTTTATAATTTAGTGTCAAAGATTTCAGGAACAAAACTTTCAAAAAGAAGTTATAATAAGTTATCAAAAGAATACAATATTGATTCTAATATAATTGATAGATTGTTAGATGCAACAAAAACTTATGACTTTTATCCTACACCTGATATATGTTTAAATAATGATTGGATTAATGATGTTATAACTGAAAGTCATAATATATTGGAACCGTCGTATGGAGTAGGAAATATTATTAACTATATTCATAAATTAAATCCTAATGCAAATATTACAGGATATGAATTATCACCAGATTTATATAATATTTCAAAACAGATTTTATTACCTAATGATAAAATAAAACTTTATAATGAAGATTTCTTAGAACATGATTTTATGCATAATGATTTTGATACAATAATATGTAATCCACCTTTTACACGAACATGGTATGAAGGATCTAAAAAAAAAGTAGATAACAAATTTTATTATGATTTTCTTTTTAAATGTATAAGAATACTAAAAACTTCAAAATTACATAACAAAAAAAATCAATATATTATTTTTATATGTCCCCCTTTGGGTTTAGAAGATTATAACTCACTTGAAGGATTATTGTATGATAAGAATTTATCAAAACAAAAATTAAAAGATTTATTCAAAAATATTTTAGGAACACGATATCATGATGATTACGAAACAGACTTTTTAACATATGAAAGATTGTTATCAGGATATATTCAAGAAATAGGAGAATGCAATACTTTTTCAGGAACTAAATTTAAGACGAAGATTTATAAATTATCGGGATTTGGTGATTATAGCCAAATAATTAAGTATAAAGAAAAATTAGATGCTGATACAAATAAAAAATTATATGAAGATTATCATAGAGATAGGCGTATGAACGATATGATGCGGAAGCGTGCAGAGTATTATTTAGATAGACATAAAGAAAAGCAAAAGCATATATCATCTGATGATTGGCGTATGAATGATTTGAAAGAAAAAAGACAACAATATAGTAGTTATTATGAAAAGTTTTTAGAACTAAAAAAAGATATTGTGGGTTTATATCATCGTAAGCTTAACTATCAGTTAGATGATACAAATCTAATGAAAAAAAAAAATGAACTTGAAAATAAACTTGAAAAATTAAATACTCAATCTTATAATGAACATAAGATTCGTGATGAATACTTTTTTTTAAAGGGAGAAAGTCCATCTTATCTATTGGAAGATCTACAAAACAGAATACAAAGGAGAAGATTATGTAAAACATCAATTGGTAAAAAATATAATGTAAAAAAATTAAAAGAACTTTTGGATATCAAAACAACTAAAAAAAAGAAAGATGAATTATTAGAAGAAGCTATTAAGGATAGGTATATATTACCATCCACTGTTGATACATATGATTGTAATCAGGCGTCTTTTAAAGCAGATGAGTTGTCAAAAAAAATACCTTGTAGAATGGGTATAGATAGAGAAACTTGTAAGTATGATAAACTGAGTAAGAAAGAAAAAAAGAAAATTGAAGATGATAAATTTATTGAAGATGCATTGAAAAAGATAAAAGAAGATGAATTAATAAATGAAAAATTAATGAAGCAGTATAATGATATTGATTCATATTTTGAAGAAGTTAAAAAGAAGAAAAAGAAGAAAATGACAGAAGGTGAGAAGATAGCTAATATGAGTGATAATGATTTTATGCAAATGATAGGTGTCATGTATCGTTCTCAAGAAAGGCGTTCATTAGGTCAAATTATTAGAGATAGAAGGGGTCGTCGTGGATTATTTCACAATGTTAATCTTGATTAGCTTTGATTAATCCTTTGTTAATTAGATATTGTTCTAAATCATCATATTTAAAATCATATAACATTCCTTTATGTGTTCTTTTTGATATACAATTATATTGTTTTAGTTTCATACCAAACTTTTTGATACTCATATTTACATTAAAATTACCTTTTCTTATGAATGTATTAAATAATTCAAAAAAGTCAGATGCATATAATTTAAGATTTTTTATATCTAATCTTTTATTCTCATTAATTAAGTCTTCTAAAAAATCAATCATTACATCACGATGTGCATCTTTCATTTCTTCATATAGTTCTGTTTTAGGTCTATCATTGAAATCAAAATTATCACTATCAAGTTCCATTAGATATTCATAAAATGCTCTATCAACAGTACCACTGTCTATCTCATTTCGTAATGCTTTGAAATAGTCATAATTGTTTGATATCTCATTATTACAATTAATAGCAACAAACCTTCTATCGTCAATAGGTAAAAGAATAGGATTTTCTAAATTAGTTAGAAATATATATGAACAACAATTCATATGTTTAACAGGTTCTTTACCTTTTTCTTTAATAGTATTAACTGTTCGTGTAATTGCATCTTTAATATCTTGTGTTAATTCCATATTCTTTTTAGAACTTGATTCAGCTATTATGCATAATATCTTATTTGTAAGAATACCATTGAATTTACCAAATAATAAGTCTGTATCAATTTCATTACAATAATAATCATATCCTAATATCTTTTTACCGTACCAATCAAAAAAAGTATCTTTGCCTACACCTTGTGTTGATTTAAATATTAAACTTGTGTTAGTTAGTTTTGATGGATTTTTTACTTTCCTTGATAGAAACATTTCAAAATACTTAATGACATTCATATCATTATTGCATAAGTTCATCATATGTTTGTAAATCAATGTTTCTTTAACAGCACATGGTGTTAGCGTTCGTTTTTTCGCTTCAAAACCCCTAAACGAGTTATATATATTTTCTGGTGTATCACCGTCTGGTGAAAAACGAATACATTGATATGTTCTGATATTTTCATCTTGCATCCACTCTTTTATAAATGAAACTCTTTTATCACCTTTTGAATACAACTTGTTTTCATATGCACCTATAAAATCCGTTCTGCTTCTACAATATATTTCATCATTACAATCTTTATATACATAACTGATTGGATTCATAAGTTTGAAATGATTTAATTCAAAATCATATTTCATTGTCTCATATTCTTTCTCTGTATTAGTATTGTCTAATTGATTTAGATAGTCATCTTCCATCTCTTTATTTAATAACTTTACCTGAAAACCATTTCTATTAAATATCTCTGTTTGTAATTCATCTAATAGACTTGAATAATATCTATCCTTTTTAATCATGATACCATCGTAAGATAATACACAATCATTATTAACAATTACTTTCTTATCACAACAATAAGTATATATAGTCTCTAATATTTGATTCTCATACTCTTGTACAATGAATGATAATACTGAACCATCTATATTATATTTCTTTGATTTCTCAACCTTCTTTACTATATCTGGATTTAGTGAAACGAATAACTCAGTTATTCTCTTTATTTCTTTTTCAAACTCAGTTATAAAATTAGTTATGGATGTATCAATAACCTTCTTAGAATGTTTTTTAAAAAATGTTTCATAAGAACCCCCGTATATAATTGATATTATTAAACTTTTGGCAGTATCTTTATTGAACCCGTAGTCATCACAAATTTGATTGACAATGTCCGTTCGCTCACGATTATATCGCAATAAACATGGTATGTCTAAGCCTTTACAAAGCTCCTGTAGTAGTATAGGGTGGCAATTTACGATATCTATATCTATATATCTTTCTTTGGTTAGAGTTTGTTTGATAGCTCTTCGTAATGTTATCAGCCCTAATTTTGGATTAACTCTACCTATCTTATGTTTGTTCTTAAAATACTGTACTTTGACTACTCCATCGTAAGATATTAGTTTCTTATAGGCTTTTAATTGTAGCTTCTCATTCCAATCATCATTCTGAATGAGTAAGGATGATTTAATTAGTTTATCTAGTACCGATGGATCTATTTCCTCCATACATACGATACCATCTAAGATACTCTCCTTAATATTTACTTTTATCAGTTGTTGCATATTATATTTATATTAGAGTTTTATATTATATTTTTTATAAATTAAACACACTTTAAATTATTATATATACAGTGTAGTGAGTATATAATAATATGTTATTTTTTATTTTTTTCTCATATCGCTATATATATATATATAAAATATTTTTTTTATATATATTATTATATATTATATATATATTATTATTAATTAATATATTATTATACATACATTACATTATACAATTTTAAAATAATTTAAATATAATTAAATGATTTTGATATTTAAATCATATTTAAAACGGTATTTAAAGTTATGTATGAATGTATTATATGCAATGTATGATGTATTATAATGTATGATTTTTTAATATGAGTTGTTAAAAAAAATCAGTTTTTTGTAAGTTTTTTGTAATTTTTTGACTTATAAAGATTTAAAGTTTTTTTGTAGTTTTTAAAAAAAGTAGAAAATTATAACTATTTTAAAAATTGTAAGATGTAAAAAGCAGTGTAAGATGTATGATAATGTATGATTTTTTAATGTGAATTGTTATTTCTGACTGAAAAAAATCAGTTTTTGTAAGTTTTTTTGTAAGCTGACTGATTATAAGCTTTAAAGTAGTTTTTAGAAAAAGTAGAAAATTATAACTATTTTAAAAATTGTAAGATGTAATATATGATAAACTTGACATCATATAAAACTAATATAAATATTGTAAGCTATCATATAGGATATACTAAGCCATCCATATAAAAACTATTTACATATATCGTAATCCATTGTATAAGATATACTAAGCCATCCATATAAAAACTATTTATATTTTTGTGCATTCATTCATTCCATGTCCTGATCGGCCCCGCTTACATCTACTATTACAAACATCACATAAAACCTGTTTATCTTCAACCGTGAGTATGGATGGTTTGTTTTTTTCAAATAAAACAATATACGACTGACCAAACCAAAAATTAATCTTTAGTAAATGGATCTTTGTTATACCATATCCATTGTCTAATATACTTCTTACCCTATTATCAGTCAAATTTAAAAATCCCATAATATAACAAAATTTATCTGTTAATTTCATTGTATGTTCGATCCATTTGGTCCACATGCTATAAGGTGGATTACCTATAATTAAATCGTATCTGTTATTATCATTAAAAAAATCAATATCTTCAGTTATTTCACAGTAAGATTTTATACAATTATCCGGCAAATTATCATAAAATACCCCTCCCCCTTTACAAGGGTCAAGAACTTTATCATTTTCTTTAATATCACACATATCAATCATTTTTATTGCAACAGGTAAAGGGGTATAAATAATATCATTCCCCGTTTTTTTCATTCTATGACATTGCTTACTAAACATTACTATATTATAATAAAACAAAATAATAGCATATTTTATTCCACAAAGAATGTCTTATAACTTATAATGTTTTTTCAATTTTTTTATCATTTCTTTATCAAAAATGTATCTCTTAAGTTTATTTGTCTTATCTAACTTATTGACTTTGGAAACATCAGCATTTAACTTCTTGATATCATCAGTTATTGATAACGCTTGTTTTCTTAGAAAATCATCTTCAGTATCAGATAGACTTTCTTTTTTTGCTTTCTTCTTCTTAGGTTTAGATTCAACTTTAGTAGCCATACTATCTATCTTCTGTATTTTTTTAGATAATTCACCTATCTTCTTTTCAGCTTGTAGCATAATTGTTTCATATTCATTAAGTCTAATAGCTTCATCTTTTCGTTTTATAGGGTCATAACCTTGATAAGCTTTCATTTTCTCAAGTGCATTCTTATTAGCTCTATAAAGACCACGGTACCTGATAAGTTCCATAAGTAATTTCTCTTTAGTCTGGGGGTCATCAAGCTTCTTAGCCCCTTCTATTGTTTTAACAGGTATCTTAAATAATCCAAATCGTCTAATTTGACCTTTTTCAACACATTCTTTCATAGTTCCGAATCGCTTTCCTTTAGGAAGTTTGCTTTCATTACCGCAGTAGATAGTATTATCTTTTTCAGCCATCTATATTATATAAGTATATAAAAAATGTATTATAAAATGAGTGATTATACATTATTAGGATTTGAACGAAGCAGAAGAAAAGGTAAGAAGTATGATGCAGTAATACAGAAAAAAGATAATGAAGATATTATCAAATATATTCCATTTGGTGCGTTAGCATATGATAATTATCAAGATAGAACAGGATTAAATTTATATCCTAATAAAATACACGGTGATGAAGTCAGAAGGGCTAATTATAAAAAACGACATAAGGTTTATTTAAGAAAAGGATATTTCAGTCCATCATTTTTTTCTTATTATTTTCTTTGGTAATATTTAAAATTGTTTTAATAGTGCGTTAAAACAATTTAAATAAATATATAGATATAGTATATATAAATGACTGACATTGTAGAACCAATTGTAGAACAAATTGCAGAACCAATTGTAGAACCTATTGTTAAAATTCCTAAAAAGAGAGATTACACAGGTAATAAAGAGTATCAAAAGAAATACTATCAAGAAAATAAAGAGAAACTGTTAGGCAAATTGAAACATAAAACAGAATGTGAATTATGCGGAGGGCGTTATAGCTATGTTGCAAGAAATAAACATGCGCTTACAAAAAAACATAAGCTCGCAATTTTTGAGAAACAGAAAGATAATAATATTGACCTTATGGATAAAATACGACTTGTTGTGCAAGAAGAAATTAAGAAAAAAGATTAAAAAATTTAAATATCATGTGTGTTTTAAAAATAGAATTTTATATATAGAATTTGTATATATAGAATTATGGAAGAGTATAGATTGAGTTTTGATAACTATTATATTTCAGATTTAGGAAATATTAAAAATGGAGAAAAGGTTCTAAGATGTTCAATATTACCAAACGGTTATAAGTATATTCAAATTAAACGAAATGGTAAGCGTATTAATAAATACATTCATCATCTTGTATGTAAAGCCTTTATAGGTGATAGACCAAACGGAGAAGTAATAGACCATATTGATAGAAACAAATTAAATAATAATAAAGACAATCTTAGATATTGTTCTTATAGTGATAATTGTAGAAATACAGATAGGTATGAAGGGTACATCAACCGTAGATTTCAACAGTTGGTTCTATAGGTGTATCAACATGTTTATGCTTATTGTGATGATGATGATGATGATGTTTTTTTGCAACACTATTATTCAAACAACATGTTGATAAACATTTGGTATGGCATCGTAAGTCAGAACAGATATTGTTATCTTTTGCATTAATTTGCATGTCTGGTATTTTTTTACAACATGACTGCCCCATTGGTATATATATATAATAACTCTTAGGTTATTTTATATCCACTTGAATAAATAGCCCTTGATTGTGCAATAGCTTTATTATATGCTTTTTTGTAATCTTTTATATTATTATTATCAAAATAATATTTCTTACCTGAATTACCCCATCTAACAAAATAACCATTTATATCTTTATCTATACGAACGGGCATTATACTATATTATCGTATTAATTTTTTATTATGCGTTTTAAACTACTCAAAGCAAACTTGATATCATCAACATCAATACTTTTATCATAAATACCCTTAAAAACAGTGAGTGTAAAATCATTAGCATATTTAAAATTTTGTTCAATATCATATTTTTTCTGAGATAAGTCAGCATGTTCAGACCATAATTGTTCTAATTTCTTCTTACCTTTTGTTTTTGAAATTAATTCATCTATTGAACTGATAGCATCATTAATTTCAGTTATTTTTATTTGATTGCTTGATAACCATTGTTCATAATATGGTTTAAAATCTTCTATTTGTTCTGCAAGTTCTCTTCTCTTATGACCCCTTGAATGAACCCCACTTTCTTCACCATCGTCATCAAACATATCTGCAACTTTTTTTTTTAATTCCTTTCTCATATCATCAAGAGACTTTTTAGTCTTTTTTGTCTTTCTTGGCTTTTTAACGATAACTCTAGCTTTCCTTGTTCTTGTTGGAATCAATGCATATTGATTAAGAATTTCTTCTTCATCTGCTTTCGTAAATGGTCTTTTTTTTAGTTCTTCTAATCTTTTCATTTCTTGATAATCGTCAAACTCTTTAACAATATTATTGTATTTTTCCATAATTAGTTTCTCTTGTAATGCTTCTTCTTCCATTTTTCGTCTTGCTTCTTCTAAAAAATCATCTTGTTCTTTTCGTTTGGCTAAAGTTCCTTTAGGTACTCTTTTTCTTTTTGTTGGATTTAACATGCTATTAATAAAAAAGAAACGACTTCTTAAATCATCAGGTGCAGTGGTCATAAGATATTCTTCTTCTTTTCGTTTCTTTATAGCTTCCATTTTTGCATCCGCCCTTTTTTTTAATGCTTTCATTTCATCTTCATACAATTGTTTCTGTCTATCATCTTCATCAAATAGTTTTTTTGCTTTTTTCATATCAAAGTGTTCTTTACCCTTTAAAACTTCTTCTTCATACTTAGCTAAAGCAAGCAAACGGTCTAATTCTTTCATATTACTTCTACTCAATTTGGCTTTACGCGCATCTGATTTTATTTTTCGTAATTCTCTGACGGACATACAATATATAATATATGCATTTAAAATAATAATTTATATATCTATAATAATATTATATATGGCGTTTTTACAAGATGATCAATGTGATATTCCAAATGAATATACACATATAGAAATTATGAAAAACCGATGTGAATTAATAGAATCGCAACTGAAAACAGTAATGAAAATGTGTGATGATACCAAATTAGAAAATGATAAACTAAAGGAAGAAAATGAGAAAATAAAAGCTGTATTAACAACTGTTTATAAAAGATTAGATGATATATTTGAATATACATCAAATGACGATAGTGATAGTGATATTTCAGAAGAAGAAAATACAACAGAAGCAACATTAGATAAATCAATTGCGGATGTATCATTAGAAATAAAAGAAACATCATGATAAAAATATAATATAACATAATAATATACTAAATTACTATGTTAAAACAAAATAAATCAAAACTGGCAACTAAACATGGTCTTGTATCAGAGGTAGAAGATAAGAAGCAAAAGAAGAAATTATTTGAAGATATATTTCGTATTAAAAAATTTAGAGACGATTATAGTGTTCAAGAAATTGGAGCCATAGAGGCTTGTATATATAATGATAAAAATAAATATAGTTCAAAATATTTAATAAATGAACAGAAATCAGTTGTACTATACGGAAGTTCTATCTTTAAAGGAAATGTATTAAGTGGAGATATTGATGTATTACAATACTTACCTATATTAGACCATCCAAAAGCACTACAAGAGATTGTAAGAGACATAATGTCTTCTGATAGATACAATAATTTTCAATCATATTTAGGAGACATAAAATGTGGGTTAAATTCAGAATATCGTTCATTGGCAAATTATATAGGAACATTCAGAAAAGGAAAGGTAATTGGTTATAATCCAAAAGCTGTAAAATATGCAATGAAAGCATATACAGAAGAAAGAAAAGAGATATCTACAACTAATGAAAATGAAAGTAGTGATGATGATGAAAATAAAAATGAAAGTAGTAGTGATGACGAAGAAGAAGAAAAAAAAATAAGAATACCATTTAGAACTGATACAAAAAAAGACAAGATAGATTATTTAAAACTATATAGTAAAGTTCATGATATTATAACGAGAAGATGGACACATGAGGATATAACAAATGGTTATCAAGTAGATAGAGACGGAAAAGAATATTCATTAAAAACTGCATGCTTTGAAAGTGAATTAACGAAGGTAGATGTATATTACATTGGTTCTGATGCACCTTTTTTTATTGAAGCAACAAATGTATTGATGGATTTAGCAAAGCAAAAGAAATATAATGAAAGTGTTTTTAAAGATAGTCTTATTTTAGATATGTTATCAAAATATTATGTTGATAAGAATAAATTAAAAGCTATTAAGAGACTATATGCATTAGTAAGAAAAGATAAAGATATTGATTTAACATTAAAACTACATGATTTTACACAAAGATCACTGACAGGTAAATATAATGTATTAATTAATAATTTTAAAGTATTCAAACAAATATTAGAGAATAACTGGACGAGATATAATGAGATTGACGCTAAAAGTCGTCGTAATGCGGGTTTATATTTACGAAGACATTTATCACATATTGAATCAAAACTACAGATAATATACAATCCTTATGTACCCTATTTAACAGAATTAGTTGATCAGATAGGGAGAATGAAAAATGAAATAGTAGATACTGAGGATAGAGGATATACGGAAGATATAGTAAAATACCTACTTGATACATCAGATAAAATAATAGATTATTTTAGTCAAGAGATAGACAAAGCATGTACTGAATTTATTAAAATTAATAATATTAACTTTGAAAAATATTTAATGTAAGTTAATTTATATAACAATAAATGGATAAAACTGATTTAACAACACCAATTCCAAAATTGAGAGCTGGTAGGGAATTTGTAGAAAAAACAGTTTATAAAAGATGTACATACTGTAATATAGATGTATTGAGTAAAAAATGGGCACCGCATACATATCTATTAAAACATAAGAAGAATATGCGTAAAAAAATAACAAACCCTTTGATAATAAATAGTGATGAAGTAAATTTAAAACAAATAAAGAGAGAGTTAGAAGATATGAAAGAACATCTTAATATAATAATTACAAATATTGAAAAAATAAAAACTTAATATAGTATATTATAATATGGACAATGTACAAAGCATGTTGCGTTTTTCTGAAAAAAAAGGAAAAGGAAAAAAACAATTACCTGTACCTGCTGATTCTTTAGCTGGAGCATTTACGCAATACTTACGGAGCAAATATGATAAGGAAGGAGGAGGAGCATTTGATGATTTTAAAAAATTTGTAAAAAAACATAAAGGTAAGATAGGTGTGGCTGCTGGAGCACTTGGTACTGCTGCAGCACTAGGTCTGGCTTTACATGGTAAAAAACCTGATACACAGAGGGGTAATGTACATAAAATACCCCCTACTATAAGAGATAATCCGTTAGGAGCTATATTACAACAACAGGTACCACAGGCTGTGCCAATTGAGAGACGGAGTGGAAGGAGTGAATATGAAGAAGAGATGAAAATGGAAAGACCCGAAACATCATTAGTAAGACCACATGAGCCCGCATTATTTGAACCACGACCACCCGCCCTACCCCCTAGACGAAGAAGGGGTACAAAAGTACAATCATTGACATCATTTTTAAGCGGAGATGGAAAGAAAAAGAAAAAGAAAATGACCAAAGAAGGTAAAGGAGCATTTATGGATTTTATAAAAAAACATAAAAAGAAACTGGGTATCGCCGCTGGTGTAGCTGGAGCTTTGGGAACTGCTGCAATTGGAGCACATCTATATAATAGAAAACCATCCACACCAAGGATAGTACCGTCAAGTACAATAAGACATCCATCAGGATTTGATATTAGAGATCCCGCAGAAGAGTTTTATGGGTATGAAGATGTATAAATAATTTAATATATTATATTTTTTAGAAACATAATATATAATGTCATTAGTACTGAAAGACGGATATGTTGATAATGATTATCAATTAATAGGAGATTGCATCAGAGAAGATCATGAATTAGCGAAAAAACACGGAGGAGGTAGCTTCCTAGATTACATAAAAAAATATAAAAAACCTATAGGTGCTGCAACCGCTTTAGGTGCAACAGTAGGAGCACTGATTGGATTACATAGAGGTAAGCCGGAAGACCCTTTATTAGGTAATGCACCTATACCCGAAAAATTTTATCCATTTACAGGAAGTTCATTCAAACTATCTGATCTAGCTTCAGGAATTGGTTCTGGAATGAAAGGAGGATGCAAATCATGTTCATCACCGTATAAATGTATTAAAAATATGGGTGGAGGTGATTTTGCACATCTATTGTATAAACATAAACTAATTGGTAAAGGTTGGTTATCTGATTTTGCACATAGTTTGACTTCTAAGACTTTTAATTTTTTGGGTGAATATGGGACGGCTGCTTTAATAGAAATAGCTGTTAAGATATTAGGAGAACCATTTAGGAAACCTATAACATTTTTGGTCAATAAGTATGGTGTTAAGGCTGTAAAATATATTAAGAAGTATGCACATAAAGGTATTGATTATATAAAAGATAAACTAACAGAAAAGAAGGGAGGTAGTCATTCATGTTCTAATTGTTATGATACTATAGATGATATGATAGGTAGAGGTTTTTACCCTGAACCAAGTAAAATTTCTAAATTTGGAAAGGGGTTTAAAGATGATTTGGGCAATGCTGCTATATGGTTTGCTAAAAATGTATCAACACCTATTGTGAGATTTATTCTTCCTGGAAAATTTGGACATTTAGCATCTAAACCAATTCATGATGTAGATAAATTAGTAGGTGCAACATCTAATTATAAATATCAAGATCCATTTGAGGATGCACAGACGCCACAGGATGTTGAAGATACAAAAGATAGAACATCAACAGGTTCAAGAAAACCCGTTCGTGAGAATAAGATTATTAAGAAAATAAAAAAATTAGAGGGAAAAGGAAAAGTCAAAGATACACTGAAAAACATAGAATCAAAGGTACCATGGAGTTATGTAGAAGAGATTATAGGAGATGTATTTAGAACATTACCAAGATATAGTTTAGTACCACGACGATTTCTGTTTGACCCTGATCAAGAGAGTATATGGGGGAACGGTGCTAATAAAAAGAACTGGATTGTAGAAAATCAAAATCCTAACTATAATGTATCAAGACAACATTTAGTAAAGAATGCTAACAAAGACTATGCACAATATGAAGCTGGAATGAATTATAAAAATCTATCAGGAGGCAAACGAGTAAGAATTAAAACAGGAGGTTTAATATATGAGAAACCATACGGAGAACCAATGGATTTAGATAGAACATATGAAGCGGTTCATGGATAAAATAATTATAATGATATAATATAATAATGTCTAATAAATACGGTTTTACTTTGAATTGCGGAAGACGAATAGCGGTATTGAAAACACCAAAGAAATCAGATTATCAAACTGTATATTTATACAATCCAAAATTTGTTTGTTCATCTGATTGCAAAGAAACAAAAGCTTGTAAATGTTCAGATGGTAAATGTGAAACAAAAGAGTATCACGATAGTTTCAATGGTGAAATATATCAAACATTAGAAGCACCAAAGAATACTAAATTCATGATATCATCTACTAATCAAAAACATCAAACTAATAATGTATATATCACTGGGCCGCCTGGTTGTGGTAAGAGTGATTTTGTAGTTCAATATTTAAAAATATTTCAACAACAACACAAAGGGATACCAACGATACTGATATCAGAAGGTGCAAAGGATGATAGATTAGACCCCTATATTACAAAAAGAATTATGCCACAGGAGATTATAAATGAAAATTTAAACTTTGATGACTTTCAAGATTTATCAAGTCAATATGGAGGATTAATCATTGTATTTGATGATATAGACAGTTTGCCGTCAGACAATAAGAACAATTTAAAAAAGAGAACATATGACCTTATGAACAGTATTATTAATAATTCAAGAAAGTATAATATAAGTGTTATATTTACAAGTCATACATGTTTGGAAGGTAAATACACAGGTACTATGATACGCGCATGTTCTCAATGGGTATTCTTTACTGAACATATGAATACTAATACTGAAAATTGCGCCAAGATATATTTTGATTTAAATCCTAAACAATTTTCTAAACTTAAAACATTATTAGAAGAATCAAATAGTCATTGGTGTTCTGTTGTTAATTCAACACCTAAAGTAATTGTATCAGAACATAATATATTTAAACTATCGGATTTATAAATCATTTATTATTTTCAATATATATTTTATACTGAGAATGAGTGTGTATGTATTAGTATTTATAAATCATGACCTTAACGGAAAACAAGACATATTAGGAATATTCAGTTCCTATAACTTAGCTATGTCAGAAAAAGATAGATATCTAAAAAGTAATAGTTATAAAAACAATTGTCATATATTTAATTACTATAATGTTGAAATAATTGAACATCATTTAGATTTTGTAAGATATTAGTATATAATGAATACTGCAATATCTGATAAACAAATAAAAGAACTATTTAATAATAAAGCAAATGTAATGTCTTATGATAGTATAAAACAACATAATACATTAAAATCATTATTAGCACCTTATGGCTTTTGTATATTATTGTATATATGGAGTGATAATAACGGTAAGATGTCAGGACATTGGATAGCTATTAAATATCATAAGAATAGTATTATAATGTTTGATAGTTTGGGAAATGATGACTGTGATTTATTAAAAGAAGTATCATATCCTGTTGCCGTAAGAAATCATGAAGACTTTCCGTATCTATCAAAGCTTATAATGGATAGTAATATACCATGCTACTATAATCCTAATCAGATACAACAAGACGGTTCTGCTGTTTGTGCAAGATATTCATGTCATTTCGTTCGTAATATTGATAAGTATAAATCATTAACAGATTATTTAAAACTTTTCACAAAAGATAAAAAGAAAAATGATGAACTAATATTGCACTTAACACAAAATTATTTTTAGATGAATATAATATAATAATGAGTTCATACGACCACGACCCTATATATATCAATTTAGCTATTAACACTGGTATCAATAGTACGCCAAGTCAAAATTTAGCAAACTCACCAAGTCAGATTGTATTTAAAAATGAGAATGCTATTGTATTAGATCCTGAGAATTACTATATTAGTTTAAATAGGGCGTCTATATCAACATTAGGAGTACCTATGTATATCTTTCCTATCAAAAATGGTATAACACAAACGAATATAGATTTATCACCATTTACAATGAAATTTCAGTATTATGATGCATCAAAAGTAATGAAGTATGAATTAGAAGATAGTGTATTATATATATCTGAAATTTTAGATTCCACACCTCTACCGCCAAGTCAGAACAATGGATTTCAAGATTTTGTTAATAGTCCTTTCTATTACTTTCAATATGATATTTATTCAATGTTAAACATTTTTAATACAAATATAAAAAGAATATATGAACAGTTCTGTACAAATTTAATACCATTTGGGGCTGTGTTAGATGCTACATTACATCCATATTATACATGGGATAGCAACTCTAAAGTATTTAGTTTAAATTTTCCTGCTGATCCATTTGACCAAGATGTATATCCACAAGTTAATTTTTTACAAGATAGTGTAAGTGGTGATTTATTCAATACACCTGCAAATGTATATACTAAAACTCTAAGTCTATCTAACTATCTAATGATATCAAGAAACCTATATAACAACAATATACAAACTAACGAAAAACTGTATTATCAAATGTATGCTTCTGCAAATTCTGTTGTAGGTTGGGTACCTATAAAACGATTAGTATTTACACTTACTGATATACCTATAAGGCGTTTAGAGATAGACAGTTCATTTGATAATATAGCATTCCAAGCACAGAATAATATAAGTAGTATTTCATTTGCAAGACCAAATTTAAACATATTCTTTGATTTACTCGTAGATCCTGACCATTGGGCTGATAATAGGAATACTGTAAATTATAGTGTCAGTAGTATTGCTGAGAGTAGATTAGTATCATTAGCATCAGGACAGAATATAAAGAACTTTACAATAAGTATATTTTGGGTTGATACAAATGCTATTCAAAGACCTTTATTATCAATCCCTAATAGCTGTAATATACTCAAACTCGCATTATATAGAAAAACAACAATGCTTTTATAAATATAGAAATTCATAAATATATAAGAATATGAATTCAAAATAATTTATTTTTGTATATAATAATTATCTATAGTAATATTATATAATATGTCTAACATTCCAGGTGGCGTTGCTTTAAGTGTCGTAAAAGACCCCGTTCTTGATTTCAGTTCTAAACCATCGTATCTCGTTCATGCTAACTCTACTGATAGTGTGTTTTTAAATGTTCTACCAATTCAGAACTACAGTAGCTCTCTGATATCATTTAAAATTAATTTGTCAAATGCCCTCTCTCAGGTCACTGATAAAGTTATTGTATGTACTACCCCTGTTCAACTAAATATAACCGGTTCTCGCGTTGGTGCAGTTGGAACACCAAATCTACTCGCAGATAATGAGTGGGGTGTTCGTTCTAATGCGTTCCTTAAATGTATTCAAGTTGGTACAGTTCAGATGGGTACGGGTTCTTCATATTCTATTGTGTCTGATAGCGGTATCGTTATTAGTGCTTTAGAATCTAGTGCCCCTGAATTAGTACCTATGAGACAATTAGCAAATATTGATAATGTTATGGTTGATAATGTAGCTGATTATAATGATGTACTATATACTAATCGTAGCACCTTAGGTTTATACAGTTCTAACAGTGGTGCAGATATCGGTAGATGTGCATACGATATTAAAGTTCTTACTAATACCCCTACATCTGCTAGTCTTTTGATTAATTTCAAATGGGCTATCTTTGTATCACCATTGCTTCAAACTCTTCATGTCAATTCTAACTCGCCTGGAATTTCACATGTAGATAGTATGACCATGAACTTTGCACTAACCAACCTATCTACTCGTTTGCTTTCATTTGCTAAATTTACTAACAATGGAAATCTTACAATCACTAATATTACCCCTCTGTTTGGTTCGGCTTTCCCTGTTCCTACCCCTTTCGTAGAGTTTCAAACATATAACATTATCAGTCAATACTTTAATCTTCCTCAACAAGTCAATATGCCTCTTCCTGTTATTGAAAGGTTCAGCGTTCTAGCATCGTGTGCTTATGGTCAGACAGCAACAATCCAATTACCTACTGTATCTCTTAATAGTGTTCCGTCATATTGTCTGTTGTTTGGTACATATACTGAAAGTGCATATACTTCACAATCTATTCCATTCGGTCAAGACTTCTTACATGCTACACAATTGACAGATGCTTTTGTGGGTGTAAATAGTATTAATGCACAAGTTAATAGTGTGAATCAACAAAATAATAGTTCTAAGGTTTCTCTTTGGAAATCCTATGTAAGAAACGGTGGTGTTAAACCATATGCAGAATGGTCTGCACTTCCTCTTATTAAAACACTTAATGCACCTAACGGTGTTGTTCAATATCTGTATCCATCAGGGGGCCCTGTCAAGCTTAATTTCGGTTCTGATTTAGTTGTGAAATCCCCTTCAGGTAGCACACTATCACCCTCTACCAACTTTAAGTTTAACTGTAGCTTCACTGTAAATTATACTAATACTCTTCCATATTCAAATGGACAATTGGTGTTCTATGTTGTGTATGTTCATCCGCAAGTTATGGTAGCATCAGGGATCAATAATACACAAATTATATCCTCGGTACTTTCGATCGAAGATAATATTTCTGTGCAAGGACAAGCACCAACTGGTCATTATGCCTCTCTTAATACACATGACCTTTTGGGATATGGTAAAATGGGTATGATGCATAAACTTATGGAACACCCCAAGATGGCCCATAAGATTAGAAAACATAGAATGCATGTGAAACATCTAAAAGATGTCATAGGTGGTGCTTTACCTGAAATGAGTGCCCTTGCTATGCATGGAGCACCTCAAATGTTTCCTGAGAGCAGAATAACTGGCCATGGTTCTACAGGCGGACGCCGTAGATCTCGTAAGACTGCAATGAAATTCTAAATAAAAATGTAATTTATTCTATTGATATAATATATAATACTATGTCAATAAACCTATCACTAGATAATATTTATAGCATACCAAAATGTAATACTATTAAAATAGCAGGTGTTGCAGCAAACAGATTAATACTTGGAACTGATGATAACCAAAGGATTAAAGCTACTGATATAAATACACTTGGAGTACTACCAACGACATATAATATATTTGCAACACAATTAAACGATACAGTTCTTACATCAGAAATAGGACAGTATTTTGGATTTTATACATCAGTAATATTGGATGCAATAGGATATAATAATTATACATTCAATATTTCATTAGAAGCAGGAACATACAATGGCTATGCATTAATATATAATCCATCTACACAATATTCATCTTTAATATTTAATTTGAGTAATAGTGATTTTGTAGTACAAGGTTTAATAAGCCCTACAACACAACAGTATAACCAAATTGGAAGTTCAGAAGGAATTGTATTACCTCAAAGTGGTAAATTTGTATTAAAATTACAAATACCTAAGTCAATAGGACTTACACAATTTTGGATATCTCAATAATTTTATTTTATTATGTTAATATATATAATGAGTGCAAATATTACAAGCCCTAACAAATACAATATTTTGTATGCACAGGCACTAAAACTAAATAACTTAGATGTACAAGAACAAATCAATCAACTACAAGAAGAAATCAATACAATAGCAACTAATACATGGGTTAATACAGATAGCGGTAGTGTTGAACCTTCACAAGGATTGATATTAACAACCAATGGAATTGGTGATAATGCAGTTGCTAATGATAGTATTAGTATTACTGATCTCGGTGTAAATGCTAATATAGACTTTTTTTGTAATCAAAGATTAAATATAAAAATCCCTACTTCTTCCCCTATGTCAATGTATGTAGATGGAAATGATAGTAATAATTTTGTTATGTTAAATTATCAAAATAACGCCAAATCTTTATTTCTTGGTTCTACTAGTTATAATTTTGATAATAACATATATTCAAAAGATAATTTAGTTCAAACAACAGAAAATGGTTCTACATATCCCGTATCACCTATATTAGGTCAAATGTTTTATAGCACAACAGCACTATCCCCCCTTTGGTATAACGGTTCATCGTGGAATTCAGCAGCAGCAGGAACACCGGGGCCAACTGGTCCGCAGGGGCCAACAGGTGATCAAGGCATACAAGGCATAAAGGGTGACAAAGGAGACCAAGGCATCCAAGGCATCCAAGGAGACAAAGGAGACCAAGGAGACCAAGGCATCCAAGGAGACCAAGGCATACAAGGCATTAAAGGAGACCAAGGAGACCAAGGCATCCAAGGCATCCAAGGAGACAAAGGAGACCAAGGCATCCAAGGCATTAAAGGAGACAAAGGAGATCAGGGTATTCAAGGCATACAGGGTGCAACTGGCCCTACCGGTCCTGCTTTCGTACCAGTTCAATTTTTAAATAATTATTATGTAAGTCCAAGTGGTTCTAATGCTTCTGGCACTGGCAGTATTACTAATCCTTGGGGTACTATTAGTTATGCTATATCTATTCTATCTGCTATAGCAGGAGATATTCAAGCAACTATTAATATTAGTGCTGGAACATATACAGAGAATTTAACAATAACTAAATCTGGCATAGCATTAATCGGCAGTTCAAGCAATCTTCCAAATCTCACTGTGATAAATGGAAATATTACATTTAATATGACTGCTGGAACTAGTCTTTATTCAGTTGCAGGTCTTCAAAATATCCAATTAAATGGGGTTTTAGAACATAGACAAACAAATGTTTATACAAATAGTCTTAATGTATTAAATTGTTTATTCTTTGCACCATCTGGTAAAAGTGCTATCGGGACTGTCGGGACAGGCGGTGGATTATTCGGCGACATGACCATACAAGGATGTTTAATTTATATGTCAGATACTGTTGCTGTTGTAATTGATAATACTGCTATATCAATGATTAATACACAAATTACTAATAGTCCCCTTTTATCAGTATCACCAACAAGTTTAATCACTGTTGGGGGAGCAGGTAGAATAAATCTTTTTGGATGTAGTCTATATCAAAATAGCACTGTAAGCACTGTTGCACCTTTAGTTTTAGTAAATAATACATCAACTGTCACATCAAGTTCTACAATCAATTCGTGTATATTAGTTTATACATCAAGCACAAGTGATGCAGGAACAGGAAATAAAGCGTGTCTAAAATTCTCTGGAACTGCTAGCATGAATACATATACAATATTTAATAATTATTTACGATGTGTTGGAGCAACTACTGGAAGTCCTGTTGTATGTATCCAACGGACCGGAACTGCAGCATTGGCGTTAATTCTCGGTGGCAACTGGGGTGTTCAAAATTATCATAATGTTCAAACTGCATCTGGTTCATATACTAAAACTATTTTACAAGCGGCCGTTTAAAATCTAATATAATATTATTAGTAAATGGGCAATTGCACTGAGAGACAAGACAATATAAATAATATATGTATCAAATGTATTCAATATGAAAAAGAGATAATATATTTAAAAGAAATGATTGAACAAATAGAAACATTGATAAATTTAAAAAATAATAAGATAGATGTATTAGAGAAAGAAATCTACATTTTAGAAAAATATAGTTGAAACAAAAATTATTATATATAGTAATATTATATATAATGAGTGCAAATCTTCTAGTACCTAACAGCTATTATACTGTTTATTGTAAGAATGTTGTATCATCTGATTCACCTATAGCAGCAGCAGAAACTTGGTGCTATTATCCATCTAATCCAACGGGACAAGGACAATCAATCCAATCCCCTGGTGCTAGTGTAAAATATCCTATATTGTATAATGTAAGTGCAATATCAAAAAATGTAGTAGTCAATGACGATGGAACAATTGATATAGTCCAAGAGGGAATATATAGAGTTGAATGTGCTTATAGTGTTCTCGTAACTATTGCAGGGGGCGGTTTTGCAGCTTGTTCCGCAGCGTTAGACCGTACTATCAGTGGCACTACTACTAATATCTATACAGCGCCTACGACTAATGTGAATGCTAATAATTATTTTAGTATGTATTATACTTCATTTTTTACTATACCAAAGGGAAACACAGTTCCTGTAAAAATTACTTCTTCGGTCTTCGTCACTACGGCTTCAGTTAGTTCTCTTATACTCAATGGAGCTAGTTTATCATTACAAAGAATTGATGAAGCACCAACCCCGCCCCCGCCATAGTTAATAATAGTTATAATAGTTATATTATTATATATTTCAATATATGATATTATTATTCTTTTTTAATATATGTATTTAACATCATATCAACAGATGAAGCCATGTCAGTTGCATCTTTCTTTAATTCTTCTACATTGAATATAGGATACTTATTACTTATAAAAGAATGTCTAAGAATATTAACACCTACTTTCTTTTTAAATATTCTTTCTAGGTGTTGATTTAACTTGGTACTTGTCATTTGTCTTCCGTACGAATCATTAAGTAAGTATTTATTAGTATTATGTTTTATAAACTTCTTTAATAGGGATGATAGCTTAGGAGGAATAGAAATGATTTGTTGTCCTTTCATATTTGAATTCTTATAATGATTAAAATAGAACTTATTGCGTTTCATATAATTATCATTATCAGTATCAATATCTTTTATAACAAACATAGTCCAATCTAGACTACGACGGGGTGGTATATATAATCCTGTTGTTAAAGCTAATATAATAACATCTTGTAATTTCTGATACTCATGTTTAGATAAATTTTGTTTATTCCATAATAACTTAGTTTGCTTAATCATATCATCATAAACTTTTTTAATTTCATCTTGTGTAATCCAATTCTGTCTCTGTGTATCTGTCTTCTCTTGTTTAAGATTATCTTTCTTATATATAGATATATCATCCATCATAGCTTTTTTATATTTATCATTATTACTATCATCTGTAATAGATACTAAAGCAGATAATATTGTCTTGCGTGAAGATGGTTTTACAGTTGATAAACTTCTTAATATACTATCTTGGTTATTAAAAAAATCTATGTTCATATCACTATCACTATCACCAAACTTTTTATAAAGATTACTTAAAATAGACTTATATGTTTTCATAGATGCATCAGATATATTCGGTTTCTTTTTCTTTATAACTTGTTCTAAGTTCATATGTATATGTTATATTAATATTATAATTATTTTATTTTCTATATTATTATATATATGACAGTGAATATAAAGACAACAAATGAATTTTATAAAGAATTAAATCTTAATCCTAAAATGATAACTAAGAAAGACTTTAATTGGGGGTTCAATGCAGAAATGGAACACCGTAATATAACACACGGTGATCATCATATTACAGTAGCAATAGTATTAGCACATATTACTGAGATACCAGATTACTACAAAAGATTAAGGAAATTAGAAAAGGAAGCAAATGAATTTTGGAATAATAAAGATAAGAATATTTATCTTTAAAATAAAATAATTAATTAATCATTACGAAGATAATTACGAATCCTTCGTTTAAACATGTCATTAGTAAGAAGTACAAATTCTCTTTCTTCTGTTTTTTTAGCAATAGTATCACGCCATTTGTCAATAGATCTTTGCACTCTTGCGCGTCCTAGCTTTTCGTGTGCAACATTTAATTCTCTTTCAATTTGTCTAATTCGTCTTTCAGTCAAAATAACTGTTAGGTGCCATTTATGCACTTGTTCATCTTCTTCAGGTTGTTCAATATTCAATCCATCCATACGAGCAACGATGTTTTCATCATTGTGATTATCAATAGGGAGGTGTTCCATTCTTTTATAATTATATAATATTGACATTTCTTTAAATACTTTTTTAAATATTTATTTATATTTAATTAATTTGTTTTAACTTTTTTTATTTCTTCTTGTAGTTCTTTTATTTTATCTTTCAACTTTGCTATTCTTATGTCGCTGTATTTTTTTGGTGCATCACAGTCTTTTTCATCTTTACATACATCACAGTCTTGACAAAACCATTCATCGCATTCTTCACATGATTTTGCTGAACCTAACCAACATATTTTTTCACATCTTGCACAATTAACAAAATCGTCAGCCATTTATAATTATATTAGACATAATAATTAATACAGGAAAAACTTAATTAATAAAAAA
>Ga0136644_10000965_pt1 | contig 22944 bp, 22 predicted proteins | sample C_130820_EF_Meta_FD_94780 | JGI IMG/M metagenome (GOLD analysis project Ga0136644, IMG submission 94780) | Freshwater microbial communities from Lake Croche, Canada to study carbon cycling - C_130820_EF_MetaG (v2) (version 2) | ecosystem: Environmental > Aquatic > Freshwater > Lake | place...
ACTAATTCCGAGGATTACAAAAATAGTGTATTAGAATACCAAGAACGGGCCAAAAATCTAAGGTATGGATATGTCCCGGGGGTCATTCGCCATTATTATCACGGGTCAAAAAAGAACCGGTTTTACCAAGAAAGATGGCAAATCTTAGTCGAGCATCAATATAGCCCCTGCGACCATATTACGTTGGATAAAGAGGGCATTATTGTACCCACAGCGCAATTTAGCGAGGAGTTGAAACGCGATATATTCAACTATTTTGCTTCGCGCAATGAAGATGAAGGAACGCCACTCGCCTAAAACGTCTTGAGTAGTCGGTAGTTAAAATACAAAATATACGCCATTTTTACGTATATTTTATACAGGAGTAACCCGGGGTCATGGACCTTAGAGGGTCCGTTCGAGAACAAAGATATATTGATGTTCGTCACCAAGCGACTCCAACATATTTACCTGACCGTGCACTATAAATCCATTCCGCATCGCGATATGCAATATATCATTATAGTCCTCCATATAAAGCGTCATCTCGTTTTGCCGGACATTATTGGTCAGCCCATCCGTCATCGTTTCTTTGAAATGGACAATATCCGATTCCCCGAAATGATAAGATGATTTGTATTGGAAATCGATGAAATCAATCACGGTGTCGGTAATACGGTCTTTCGCGTATTTCTGGGGTGAGGATAGGAAGGTCGGCTTCCCCCCCGGAACGATGGGGTCGAACCGGTTTTTATCGACTAAATGCAATATCAAATAAGCATTCGGTTTCATCCAATAATAACAATTCTGGAAGAATTCGCGTTTATTCCGGATTTGATATATGGTCATATTGGTGCAGAGTATATGGGAAAACGTCCCGCGGTCATAGGTCAGTGGAACGGTGACGTCCCCCTGCTGGATTGACAGACTGGGGTATTTCGACAGAGCGCAATTTATCATACTCGGCGAATAATCGATGCCATATACGGCGAATCCCGACTTCTGCAGGGCATTCATTAAATGCCCCGTTCCCGAGCCGATGTCTAAGAAGACACTCCTTTCGGAGGGGTCGGTCATTTTGACTACGCGTTCAATGATATAGTCGGTCTGCAACTCCGGCAAATAGATTTTATCGTATATTTCGACATAGAAATCGTCATAAATCGCCAAATCCGTTTTCACCGAAAACGCGGCATCTTGGCTAAACCCCTCGTGATAATCGTCTATATTTAGCCGTTTATTGATTGCAATGATTATTAGAAAAAGGCCCAATATACATAATAGAGTCAGCCATATCGTATTCGTATTTAGGGTGAATAATTCCCCCGGTTCGAAGTCCATCTATATACGATAAATATAGATTTTATAGGGGGTTACATCGAAACCGTATTCCGGAGTTGGGTGCGCGTACAATTGTTGAAAAGGTCGTTGCCGATATGGGGGGAGATGGACTTGTTCACCAGCTTAGTATCGCGGGTAAAATGGGCGGATATATTGGGAAAGGGTTGCTCCTCTTGGCGGCCATGGACATAGATTTTGTATAGGTCACTATTGGAAGAGGGGACATAGACGCCCTGGTCCGCCCCCTTTTGAATGGCGAAGAACTGGTTACGGAGCTTCGATTCGTCGTCTATATGGGAGACGAAATATTCGACGGGTCCGCGGCGGATATTGGGGGCGAATGTTGTCTCGGGAGAATACTCTAAATATTTGGGGCGATTTTCCGCGTGAATGGGGGGTCGGCGGTCAATAATGGGGAACGTCGAATATTTGGTGGCGACGGGGCGGAAATCGAATTGGGGGCGGATTTGTCTATCGGGTAATTGTCTGTCTTGGATACGGGAATTCAATTCATCGACCCGCGCGTTTTGTCCATATTCGACGCCTTCGGGTATGCCATATATTTTATCGGATTCTCTAAGATTCATCGAATGACTAAAGTATATAGTATAGTCGCAGATTATTTATGGGTCTTCTTACAATGGTATGTTTATATTACACCTTTTCTCATTGAAAACGCCTACGAAGTGGGCGTAAATGGGCAAAAGGTGTAAAACGTACCAATCAAAGGTCAATAATAATATCTCAAAAGCGAATAAAGCCATCGCCCCATACTATACTAACAATCCGGTAATATATAATATGGTCGTTATTTGTGATAAACCCTATAGTGATTCCGACAATTCGAAATACCAAGAATATTTCGAATGGTACTCTTATCCACTCAGTGATTTCCAGAAGTATGCTATTCAGGCCGTCGTCGATGGTAATCACGCCCTCGTGACTGCACACACCGGCTCTGGCAAAACGTTGCCCGCCGAATTCGCGATACAATATTTCCACAGTCTCGGGAAAAAGGTCGTATATACGTCCCCCATTAAGGCCCTGTCGAATCAGAAATACCACGATTTCACCGCCAAATATCCCAATATTACATTCGGTCTCATGACCGGCGATATTAAGACGAATCCCGAGGCGGACGTCATTATTATGACGACGGAAATCCTCATGAATTATCTGTTCCGAGGACAGGGCGAAACCTGTGGCGACACGCCCTCTTCCCTAATACAATTTAATATTGATATTGAGCGCGAATTGGGATGCGTCGTCTTCGATGAAATCCACTATATTAATGACCCCGAAAGAGGCCAAGTATGGGAAAAGACAATACTCATGCTGCCGCCTCATATACAAATGGTGATGTTGTCGGCCACGATTGATTCGCCCCAGCGTTTCGCTAAATGGTGCGAGCGCGGATATACGGACAAACAGGTGATATTGGCCTCGACCGATAAGCGCGTCGTCCCGCTCAGCCACTACGGGTTTTTGACGGTGGTCGAGAGTCTGTTCAAAGGGATGAAGGACAAAGTCTTGGAAAAGGAGATTCGCGATACTACCAACAATTTGATTGTATTACAGAGCGCGCAGGGCGAATTCGCGGACGAGGGTTTCCACAAAATCCGGAAAATGCGCCAGTTGTTTGATACGCGGCAGATTTATATGAAACGGAAGCACGTGCTAAACAATTTGGCGCTTTTTCTGAGAGACCGCGAAATGTTGCCCGCAATCGCCTTTGTTTTTTCACGCAAGAATGTCGAGCAATGCGCGAGAGAAATCACGGTGCCCCTTTTAGAGGACGACAGTAAAGTCCCCTATACCATTGCCCGGGAATGCGAATCCTATGTGCGAAAACTGCCGAATTTTCGCGAGTATTTGGCCCTCCCCGAATACATCGAATTAGTCGCACTCTTGGAAAAGGGCATCGGAATCCACCATTCCGGTATGATTCCGATATTGCGCGAAATCGTCGAACTCATGATTTCGAAAAAGGTAATCAAGCTACTGTTTGCGACCGAATCGTTCGCCATCGGCCTCGATTGTCCGATTAAGACCGCTGTAATGACGGGTATTACCAAGTTCGACGGCTCCGAGCAACGTTTACTCCATTCCCACGAATATACGCAGATGGCGGGTCGGGCGGGCCGACGCGGAATCGACACGGTCGGCTATGTCGTCCATTGCTCGAATCTATTCCCTATACCGAATATTACCGATTATCGCACGATGCTCCGGGGCAAACCGCCCACACTGGTCTCCAAATTCCGCATTACCTACGGACTTTTGCTAAATGTATTGAAAAACGGGGGCGGGGTCGGAACGGTGGCCGACATCGTCGAATTCGCGGAGAAGAGTATGATGAAACACGAGATTGAACGCGAGCTCGAGGGCCAACGGATTCAAGAGGCAGCGGCGAAAAAGTCGATGGACAATAAAGAGGAAATCGTATTGGCATTGAGAACCCCCCGTGACATATGCGATGAATATCTGAAATTGTCGGAAGATATGAAGACGGCGGTCAATAAGAAGCGCAAGGAAATCGACCGGCGATTGCGCGATATTCAGGAGAACTATCGCCATTGCTTGGACGATGTGAAACGGGTGGCGGATTATAAAGCGGCTTGCAATGCGTTCATGACCGAATCGACGAATCGTCTCCATTTAGAAGAATATATTCCGAGCACAATCCATCGCGTTGCCGACGTACTGGCCCAACGCGGACTCGTACTTAGAAACGACGATTCATTGGAGCTGACTGATTTAGGTGTAATGGCGACCTATTTATCCGAGGTCGATGCACCCGTTTTAGCAACGATGTTGGAGCAGACGGGGGGTTTAGCCGTTTTTTCGACGCGCCAAATCGTGGGATTTTTATCGGCCTTTACCGACGTAAAGGTCCCCGACGATATTCGTCAGGGAGTACCTGTGACCGACGACGCCGACCTGAAAACACTGTTGAATGAGACGGGTGCGCTTTTCGAAAAGGGGCGACAGTTGGAATGTGATGCCCGATTGAACCAATTAACGGACCAATTTCCGACATATGATATTGTCGACGCAACAATGACGTGGTGTGGGTGTGAATCGGAGGAGCAATGTAAAGCCTTTATTCAGACTCATTTGAAAGAAAAGGAGATTTCCGTGGGGGATTATGCTAAAGCAATGTTGAAAATAAGTGCAATTTCCAAAGAATTGGTGGCCGTGGCCGAATGGAGGGGCGATATGGCTTTATTGGAAAAACTAAAGGGGGTCGATGGTTCAATATTGAAATATATCGCCACAGCACAGAGTTTGTATGTATAAAATCTATGTTTATAATATAGTATGTCTAAATACCATGGTGGTGCGAAGGCCCTTGAAGAAGGACAAGCTGATTCCAGAGAATTGTACGATTATTTCTTGAAAAAACGTATTCTAAATAATGAAGCAATTTCCAATGATGTTATATTAAAAATGGATTATGAATCAATTTCTCCAGGACCATCTGACCTATTAATGGTCATTGACATGCAAAACGATTTTTTAGATGTACCAAACGATAAACTAAAAGGACCAAATAATATAGGTACATTTGCGGTAAATAATGGTAAGGATATTATTGAACCCATGCTTAAATTAATCGATAAATTTGACAATAAAGGTAAAATTGTATTTACCCGCGACGTTCACACGTGCGACCATTGTTCATTTAATGAAAGCGGCTGTACACGAAAAGAAAATCGTAAAACCCCATCTGGTATATTTCCACCACATTGTATAAATCAAAGTTATGGGTCTGGATTTGCTCCCAAAATATTAGATTTTTTAAAAACTAAAACTAAAACTAAAAAAATTGGAAAAATTGGAGAGGATGGAAAAATTGGAGAGGATGGAAAAAATATAGCTGTTGTTTTCAAAGGTTGTCAACAAAATGTCGATTCATTTGCGGGGTTTCCGTATCCGGTAGAAAGTGAGGTGGATAGAGAATATGCATTATCGGGACAAAGACAACGTCTTCCTAAAAGTACGGAGGAGGCAGTTGATGATAGAAAAGTTAATGGTTATGAAAGGCAGACAGTCTCTAGTAGTAATAAAATTATACAAAAGGTTTCAGATTCAGATAAACGTAAACCAGAATTATCAAAATGTACACAAGATGCTAAAGAAATAGAGATAAATAGTGGCACATTTTATGCACATAATCCAAGCGACCCAAATATTATAGAGTCTTTTTTTAATACCAACGGCCTAATAAAACCCGCAAATCGATTTGATGTGCCCGAAATTATAAAAAATATATATGTTGTTGGACTAGCGGGCGACTGGTGTGTTCGTGATACTGCCCTTAATTTAGCTAAGAAATATAAAGGTTCTAAAAATGTATATGTTATTCACGACTTGACTCGTAATGCAATGGTTCCGACTCATACTCATGACGATGCATTCCTAAAAGTATTTTTAGAAAATATTAAGATAAATACAACGAAAGGACCAGATGCAAAGGAACACCTAGATGCAAAGGATACTGTCAAAAATTTGTCTCATTATATTTTCGAATTTGGAGTGAATGCACAAGGTGTTTATAACTATAAATCTCTAGACCATAAGGCTCGGGAAGGATTAAAAGAGGAAGATTTAAAAATAAAAGGTAAATATTTTCATTTTCTAACGGATATAACCGATATTTTTCAAAGTTATAAAGATGCAGGGGTTCAAGTTTATATAAATCCAGGTTATGAAGCCTTGTCAAATGGTCCATCCGATGATAGTTCTGCCGGTCACAGTGATATATCCAGTGAAGCAGGACAAAAACTAGTACCAGAACAAGAACAAGAACAAGAAGAAGTCGGTGGAAAACGATACAGAAAAACGCACAATAAACGGTCTAAAAAATCAAAAGCATTACATCTTTTCTCATTCAAAATGCCCACAAAGAGGGCGGTTAGGAGTGGGGAAGGTGATGCTGGTTTCGCATCAAAAATGCGAAATGGTGTAAAAAGAAGAACATTTAAACACAAGGCTAGAAAATCCAAGGCTAGAAAATCGAATGTGGGTAAGCGACATACGAGACGATAAATTCAAATGATGACTATATTGTATATTCATCATTCTTACAACCCGGATTCTTGGACATTTTGCCAACTATCGATGGACTTTAGCAATACTAAATATTGATATTGCTCCGATGATACTAAGATTTGTTCAAATGCGTTCACTGCATTACCTTTGTCACCTGCGTTTCCTGTTCCGTATACATATAACATATCCCCAATATCGGACCATTTTCGTCCATTTTTGCTCACATTCAACTTCAATTCTAAATCGATGGCCTCAGATGGCGTCAGTCGCATCGTTTTCACGCCGTCGCTCAAATACATAATATCCATCATAGTCTACAAATGTTTATATTGTTCATGCATCATAATATGGATTATCGTGGATTTTCATTCCGCAATATTCCTTCGGCGATTTCTTATAGTCTTCGGGGTCGTGAATACCCGATTCTTTGGCATTTTCCAAGAGGAATTTGAAATTGCTCCAAAATTCGGTCTTATGACCAATCGATTTCGTCATTGTATGTGACAGTTCGTGTATAGCAACAAACGTCAGTGTATGCTCATCAATCATCTTGTCATTATCGCCCTTTTCCCGGTTCAGACAAAACGCAATTTTCTCCCCCTTGTTTTCACTATAGGCAGTATAGGTGCTCGTCGGCAAGGTTTCCATTACCTTTTGAGGATTGAAATTCTGGACGAGACGTTGTACGCTGTCTTTATCGGGGAATTTCTGCTTCATATATTCCACGAGCGACCGACATTTCTCGGTGACAGTTGCGAGCAAATCGGCAGCAGCCTGTTCTTGACTACGCTCTCTCACGCAATATTTATTACCATCCACGGTGGATACAATACACTTCAATTGAAAATCGTCACTGGAAAAATAATAATAGAGGCATCCTACTAAGAAAACACCTATCACCACATAGCCTAAAACATCGATTTTGTTCATATACAATATCCGGTTATATTTTATTATGTCATTTTTGTATACCCGGGTCCACTCGCTCAGACACCAACCCATTGACAACCGTTCAATTGGGTCCAGTTCTTTGTATAAGTAAAAACTGGCCGCAACCCCGAGAAGGTAAACTATATCAATGGATGCGAGCAAACTTTGCAAAATGATTTACCGCCCCAAAAAGATAGTTTACTAAGATAAGACCGGGTAAGTTTATTCGGTTATTTATCAGATTCTTTATAGCGACCACGTAATAATGAAAACCTAGCCCGTTTCCATTCAGATACATCCATCCCAAATAGACGGTCAAAAGGATAAAGGTGGCAACCCAGTCCTCTAAATGTATTGTAGTTGTCCAAATACTGTATAATGGTATAAATTTCACGATAATATTCATAATTACAAAGGTTGCTATAATCCACGGTTTGGTCTTATACAAAAACATCAATACTGTCACCCCTGAGACAAACGCCGCCCCGCCGATAAGGGTCAATTTCGGATTGGGAACGTCGAACCCACTAAAGTAATATATCAAATACCATGCGAAAATCCAATATGAAAATAGATAGGTTATATTTATCCACTGGAATTTATTAGACATGTATATAATACGCCTATACAATGTGCATATTATATCTAGGGTCCAAAGGTGGGTCCGCACAAAATTGATTTATATGGGGGCAAATTGTTTTTACCCAAAAAACACCTAAACCGATTGTCTATAATATGATTACCATGGGCGACGAAACCAAACGTATAAAAGTCAATAAGATTGTACGCGGCAAATCGTTCCGCCTCATCGATTTCCAAGTGTATGACGAGTCGCGCACGCATTCTCCGGGGAACAGTGACGGAGAGCGTCAACCGCCCACTCGGCGAGAGGACGACCGGTTCGTAATACAAATGTTCGGCATCAATGAGCGGGGTGAGACGGCGGCGTTCTATATTCGCAATTACACCCCCTTCTTCTATATCAAAGTCGGCGAGAACTGGACGCAATCGCACGTGGACCGGCTTTATAGCGATATAAAGAACAAACTCGGCCCTGGGTCGCATGGTCGCGCCCTCGTTTCCGCGACCCTAGTCGAGCACCATAAACTATATGGATTTACGGGGGGTAAGATGCACAAATTCGCTAAACTCGTCTTTACTACATCGGCTGGTATGAATAAAGTCAAGGGGATGTGGTATAAGTATAATGAGGAGACAGGGCGTCGTATAAGTGAACCCTTCGTCTCACAGAATACGCGGCTCGAACTATATGAAAGCAATATTCCCCCTCTTTTGCGATATTTCCATATCAACAGTATCAGTCCATCCGGATGGGTCTTGGTGAAAACGGACTCGGCCGAGGAGATTGTCGATGAAAAGCGAACGACCTGCAACTACGAATATAACTGCCGAATTTCGGATTTGAAGCCGCAGCCGACGAAAGAGACGCGCGTTCCCTATAAAATCTGCAGTTTTGATATTGAGGCGAGTAGTAGCCACGGCGACTTCCCCGTTCCCGTCAAAACCTACAAACGGATGGTGGCGAACTTGGTCGACGCCTTTTCAACCCAACAGAAGTTGGGTATGGTGAAGGACCGCGACACTGCGCGCCGGCTCGTCGAGAAAATCATCTTGGCCGCATTTGGTCCGAAATATGCTAAATATGCGGGGATAGACCTGGTTTATCCGAAATATACGCCGTCGAAAAAGGAACTGGTCGACAAAATAGCGGTTCTTCTCGATTCCACGATTGAAAACCTCAAGACCATCGAATCCGAAATTGATGTATCGCATCTAAATAATATCGAAAACCTATTTGAGAGTATCAAGGAAGCGGAAGACCTGGAAGGAGGCGAGGGGGGCGAAACAGATGGTCCGGGCTCTGGCGAAGAGGCGGCCTTTAGCCGCAAAAAGCCGGCGAAAAAGGCGGCAACTAAAACCAAAACCTCGACTATTCTCGACCTACTCATGTCCGACGCATATGACCGCGACGACAAGATACAAATGGTCAATGATATGACCACGCGCAGTTTCCCCCAGTTAGAAGGCGATAAAGTCACTTTCATCGGCAGCACATTTATGCGTTATGGCGAACCGGAGCCCTATCTGAACCATTGTCTCGTTCTGAATTCGTGTGACCCCATTCCCGGCGTCGAAGTGGTCAGTGTCAATACGGAGTCGGAGCTCTTGACCGAATGGGCGCAACTGATTCAGACAGAAGACCCCGACATCATCATCGGATACAATATATTCGGCTTTGATTATGAGTTTATGTTCCGACGCGCCGAGGAGAATTACTGCGTCGCCGATTTCCTCAAATTATCGCGAAGGGTAGACGAAGTCTGTGCGACGGAGGACCGCAATACACATAAATATTCGATTGAAAATACCAAGATTATATTGGCAACGGGCGAGTATGACTTGCGATACCCCAAAATACCGGGGCGCATTCAAATCGACATGTACACCTATTTCCGTCGGGATTTCAACCTCCCGTCGTATAAATTGGACGATGTTGCCGGCCAATATATCAGTGACGATGTCAAACGGATTGATTTAGCGACCGACCCCCAACTGGGTCCGGTGACCGAACTATATACTAACAATATTACGGGTCTCCATGGGGGCGACTATATCCACATCGAAATATCGGGTTTCACGTCGGACTATTACCGAGACGGCCATAAATTCCGCGTTGTCGACATTGTCCGTGGACGCGAAGTCCGGGAAATGGTAAAGGGCAAGGAGACCACGACAAAATACAACATTATTCGTATTGCCGGCCACGAGTCCATCGACCATACGGGCAAAACAATCAAATGGGGTATGGCGAAAGACGACGTTTCCCCCCAGGATATTTTCCGATTGTCGAATGGGTCGTCCGCGGACCGCGCCATTGTCGCGAAATACTGTATTCAAGATTGCAACCTCGTACATCACCTAATGAACAAAATCGACGTCATGACGGGATATGTCGAAATGTCGCGTATTTGCAGCGTGCCCATCTCCTTCTTAGTATTTCGCGGACAGGGCATCAAACTGACCTCGTATGTGGCGAAGAAATGCCGGGAGAAGAATACGCTGATGCCCGATTTAGAGAAAACGTTCGAGGCGGATGGATACGAGGGGGCAATCGTTCTCCCACCCAAATGTGCAATGTATATGGACAATCCCGTGGCGTGTGTCGACTACGCTTCCCTATACCCCTCCTCGATGATTAGTCAGAATTATTCCCACGACAGCAAGGTCTGGACCAAAGAATACGACCTCGACGGGGGGCTGATTTCGGAGACAGGCGAAAAGCGGGATGGGAAATACATATATGACAACATGCCGGGATACGAATATATCGATATTGAGTTCGACACGTTCAAGAATTTGCCCGACCCCACTTCGTCCTCCGCGACGAAACTGGTGAAAACCTTGACGGGTCGAAAAGTCTGCCGGTGGGCGCAATTACCCCAGGGCCAGAAATCGATTATGCCTTCTATTTTAGAAGAATTGCTAAAGGCCCGCGCCGACACGCGGAAAATGATTAAACAGGAAAAGGACCCCTTTATGCAGAATATATTGGACAAGCGTCAGCTTGGTTACAAGGTGACGGCGAATTCGCTATATGGTCAATGTGGAGCACGAACATCGACCTTTTATGAGAAGGACGTGGCGGCATCGACGACGGCGACGGGTCGGATGATGATTACCTACGCGAAGCGTATGATAGAGCAGGTATATGGTAATCTCGAATACGACACTGAATGCCATGGTCTCGTGCGCACCAAAGCCGAATATGTATATGGCGATACGGACAGTGTGTTCTTCACGCTCAATCTGGAAGACCCCGAAACGGGCGAGAAAATCCGGGGTCAAAAGGCCCTTGAAACCACGATTGAAATAGCACAAGATGTCGCTAAACTATGTACGCAATGGCTTAAATTGCCGATGGAACTCACCTACGAAAAAACGCTTATGCCCTTTATCCTCCTTTCGAAAAAGCGTTATGTCGGTATGTTATATGAGACCGACCCTAAAAAGGGTAAAATGAAGTATATGGGGTTGTCGCTCAAACGCCGCGATTCGTGTGATTACCTGAAAGATACGTATGGTGGTATACTCAATATATTGATGAAGGAGAACGATATACAAAAAGCCATCGAATTCTTGGATAAATCGCTAAATGAATTGGTCAAGGGGAATGTATCGATGGACAAACTGGCGATTACAAAAGCCTTGCGGGGGTACTATAAAAATCCCGCGCAGATTGCCCACTCCGTTTTAGCGGAGCGTATTGCGAAGCGCGACCCTGGAAACAAGCCTAAACCGGGTGACCGTATGAAATTTGTGCATATTGTCAATGAAACGCCTAAAGCCCTCCAGGGCGACAAAATCGAGACGCCGGAATTCATATTACAAAAACGGCTGAAAATCGACTATACATTCTATATTACGAATCAACTGATGAAACCGCTGCAACAATTGTTCGGCCTGGCGTTGGAGCAAATTTGGACGCTCCGCAACAAGCGTCCGGCAATAACGGCATATCGCAAAGAAATGGCTAAATTAGAACTGGAAAACTCGAATTTAGAGACGTTTATGAAAAAGAAGGAAAAGTATTGCTCGGCCAAGGTGAAAACCCTGTTATTTGACGGGGTTCTTAGTGAAATATATAATGAAAAGCATGGGATTCAGACGATTGCGGCCTTCTTCTCCCCAAAATGAAATAGTATAAATATAATGTATTAGTCAGTAGGTAGGTCGAATTCAAACATAAAGACCCCGGATGGGTCATGTCGTACATAGTTTGCGTTTAATGTGCTAAATATCTGCGATAATGTTCGCGATGTATTTTCTAATGGAATACGCGTATTATTTCGAGGCGCGGTCTCGAAAAAGGGGGGTAATGAATTATTTGAAGAGTCCCGATTACGGTCGACGGCCAAGTCACGGTTACGGTCGACGGCCAAATCCCGGTTACGGTCGACGGCCAAGTCATGACGACATACGGGACATCGCGTATCTCGTCTAAACCAAATATCAAGAGCCGTTTTTTTGAATGTATGACCACAATGCCGAATACGAACTACCTGGTCATTTTCGACAAAGGTTTCCATCGTAATTGGACACGTCATTTCACCCATTTCTTCTGTATAGGTCAATTCTTCAGTCTCTCGATAAACTATCTCCGCCCATGAGGTCCGACTATTACTACTCACCGTTCGACTAGAATATGGATATATCATATAGGATAATATGGCGGTTGTCATCGATTGAATACTATCGTCGGTTCCCCGGCCTCTGTTTCCAGCGGCATCGTTTTCCGTCTCATCCAATACATCACTCTGTCGGGGCGTCTCTTGCACGGGAGCACTCGTCGAACCTTGATTTCTATATGTATGTTCATTGCTAAAGGTATTGTAATTATGTTCTCTAGGTGGCTCATGCTCAACTGTAGGTGGCTCATGCTGACCTCTAGGTGGCTCATGCTGAACACGATTACCATATGGATTATTCGATATACTGTAATTCTGTGCCATATTAAGGTGATAAATATCATTAATAAGGAATTGCATATTTGATTGGTATTCCAACATATTCAAATTATAGCCCCGAACTAAGACGTTCAAAATATTTGTCGGATGCACCATACGTCCATTACGGCTCGTATCGTTCAAATAGCGATTATAGGCCGCATTGCGCCGGAGTGGATACCCATATAAATAATCGGTTTCCTGACCCTGAAACCCCAAATCAGGCGACCATCCGCGAAACCCGTCTTGTTCACCGTTTGTATTATTGTTCATAGATAAATATAAAGATTTAATGATAATACATAAAAGAGACTCTTTATATTATTATGGACTTAACAAAATATCAAAAGAAGGGCTATACTGGCTTGGCCAATCTTGGTAATACGTGTTTTTTGAACTCCGCTGTCCAAGTATTGAATCATACATATGAATTGAATGCGTTTTTGGAATCAAAGTCCTATACAAAACACCTAAAGGAAATCCCCGATACGAAAATTGTGGAGGAGTGGTTGGACTTACAACGCGTTATATGGAGTAATAATGGCGTCGTTTCGCCCAATCGTTTCGTTTATAATATACAACGTTTAGCAAAAGATAAGAATCGCGAATTATTCACAGGATGGGCGCAAAACGACATGCCCGAATTCCTCCTTTTCATGGTGGAGTGTCTACATAATAGTATTTCGCGAAGTATCAAAATGCGTATTTTAGGGAATGTGGAGAACGACACCGACAAAATGGCCACTGCCTGTTACGGGATGTTGCGCGATACGTATGCCCGTGAATATTCCGAAATAATGGACCTATTTTATGGTATTTCCGTATCCGAAATCGCGTCGATGGACCGCGCCATTGTCCATTCGGCAAAACCGGAGAGTTTTTTCATCTTAGATTTGCAGATATTGCCGAATATGCGAACCCTATATGATTGTTTCGACGCATTTACACAAGTCGAAACGCTGGACGGGGATAATGCATGGTTCAATGAGAAAACGGGGCAAAAGGAGGACATACAAAAACGCATGACATTCTGGAATTTCCCTAAAGTATTGATTATTACCCTGAATCGGTTTTCCCCCTGTGGTCAATATAAACTCAATAATTACATCGATTTCCCACTTACGGACCTCGATTTGTCGAAATACGTGAGTGGTTACAATGCCCATAAATACAGATATGATTTATATGGGGTATGCAATCATTCGGGCAATGTCAATGGTGGGCACTATACCGCCTATGTGCTAAATGCCTCTGATGAATGGGTCTATTATAATGACACTTGTGTAGATGTCATCGACTCGGGAATCGTGGTTTCACCCCAGGCTTATTGTTTGTTTTATCGCAAAAAAATAACGTAATATAATATATTATGGGTGAATCAAATAGTGATACGGCAACAAAAACGAGTAATGCATTGTCGGATTTATTTTCTCAATCAAATGTCGCCCTTGCCGTCATCTTTTTAGTGACTTATGCGGTAATATATTATGGTATTGGACATTACTATAATCGCGAAACGAATCCGGCGGGTGCGCAAGTCGCTCTATCGCGGTCAATCGACGTCTTTCTTTGTATAACATTTGTAGTGATTGTTATATTTACCTATTTGTCTTTATCCGAATATGACAAAGACCATTTAGTCGTATATTCTTTGAAATGGACGAGGGATTATTTCGATGATCCACGAACCATTCTCTATCTGATTTTCTTCATCATACTTTTTTATATGTTGGTCTATTTGTGTGGTGTTCCGATGACAAATGAGACGCGACCGATGACAATTGGCCTATTGGAAAGTAAACTGTGGATATTATTGGCAATACAAATTATTCTGACTTTTTTCCAGTATGTATTCGGTATAAAGGTGGTCGACCTGATTATAGGTGATTCTTTGATGAATTGGTGGAACAATGTGTCGTCAAAGGCAAAAAAGGCATTAGATATATCGGGTCAGGACACTGACATATGTGGTAATAGTGTCAATAAAAAAAATACAACTACATCAAAAAACGAGGTATTCAATGTATCATCCAATTTGTTTACGTATGATGATGCGGCGGAAGTGTGTAGTGCACTGGGTGCCAAATTAGCGACCTATGACCAGGTCGAGGAAACCTATAACAATGGCGGCGAATGGTGTAATTACGGTTGGTCGGCTGACCAAATGGCGCTTTTCCCCACACAAAAGAGCACATGGAATAAACTGCAGGAAACGGAGAATCATAAAAACGATTGCGGGCGACCCGGAATTAATGGCGGTGTCATTTCAAACCCTTATATGATGTTCGGTGTCAATTGTTATGGTAAAAAGCCCCCGGGAACTGTTTCCGAAATAGCTACTATAAATGAGCCTGCCGCAGTAAAGACCCCCGATTTAGCGGATTTAATAGCTCAGGCCAAGATAAAATTCTGGCTAGACAACTCGGGAAGTATGTTGAAAATTAACTCATATAACAAAACCGACTGGTCGAGATACTAATGAATGTATTATAGTGTTTATATAATACATTTGGGTAATACAATTGAAAGGGCACTTATTTGCCCGATTTATGCGTTTTACGTTTCACATCATTGCCGTCATGCCGTTTCTTAGTATTTCGCGATTTATGATTTAATTTGATGTCGGCAACGTAGGCAAACAATCGATTAAATGAGTCGTCGTCGATTTCGTCCCCGTCCTTTTCTATAATGTTTTTTGTATACCGTGCTCCACCTATATATTTACTGGCGATGTAATCCAGGCTTCCAAGAGGAGAACTTAATCCCTCTAATGGACCACATCCTCCTCCTTTTAAGACATCCGGGTTCTCGGTACTACCTCCACTCACTAATTTAATCTCCATTCCTTCTTGGTGCTGCGTATCCTGCATTTATATAGATTATATGTATAAAATAATGGTCTTGATATTACGTATTACCTAAGATATATACAAAATGTAGGCATATATAAATGGAATCTAAGAATGAAACGCGTGTAACCACGAAGACACCGACCAAAGAATTAGTCGAGCAGGTTCAGCGTTGGGTCGCCCTCGACGCCCAATTGAAAAAGATTAACGAAAAGACGAAAGAGTATCGCGAAATGAAGTCTCGAATAGGGACCTCTATAATGACCTATATGAAAACGAATCGATTAGAAAATACAAAGATTGATATTTCGGATGGTCAAATCAGATTGGCGGAAAAGCGCGATTATTCGCCCCTCACCTTTACCTATATTGAAACCTCGCTCCATAAGATTATACCAAACCAAGAACATGTTGAATATATAATACAGTATTTGAAGGATAATCGGGAGGTGAAAGTGAGCTCGGAGCTTAAGCGCACTTAGCGCACTTGTAACCTTAGTGGATTATCCATTTATCTTTGTATAATACTTGTCTATGATGCTTTCTTTCATGGGTGATGGAGAATAGGTCGAATTATCTATGACGGTTGTGCAATAATATCTCTCTTTACTAAGACCGGTTTCATCATAAAAGGTGTCATAGACAAAAAGAATAACGCGTTTGAATGTTTCGTCTGTTTTTAGTTTGATGACATCTCCCTCTGAGTATTTGGGGGCACTGACTTCCATCTAGCAAACAATATAAAAATACATTTATATTGTTTCGGGTTTCGGTTTTACCAATCTTAGAAAAATCAAAAAACTTGACCTACCGTGGGTTTAAAAACTCGACCCAAATGCGCCACCCAACACCGCATTCGCCGCCATCGGTCCCATGTATTCCATCGGTCCCTGTGCCGGTCCAGCCGAGCCGCGCATCATCGTATCATAGGTCTCGCCACCACCACCTTGACGCGTCGAGACGACCGGAGCAGGTGGGAAAACAGTATTCTGGGTCTGAGAATTGTCTAAATAATCCGCCTGGCTGGGGGTATGGTTCGACGCATTGCCCCCTCCTCTACTAGAATGCTTGCCCGACTTTTTACCCGATGAATCCGTGCCATCCCATAAATCGGACAATCGGTCAACCAAGATATTGACCTTTAGACCCAATTTCGTCTGAATACTAAGAACAATCACCAAGAAGGCGAGAATAACATTGGTCAGAGCCAAGGTCTCGTATTTGAACCCACTGTAGGTAGGGAAATAGGTAATAATACGATGTATCACAACAATACCGCAAAACATGACAATAATTTGTATCAATATTTCGACTAAAAGCTCTAGGGACGACTTGTCGACATCGGCCTCGGGAATAAATCGCTGTATTAGTTTATTCAATACAACAATTGGTATAATAGCTAAGACGGCGTATTGTACAACATTAAATATTTCGGCCTTTCCCTCCTCATTCGTGGAAAACACGTGGTTCAAAAACGTCTTTTTATGAATATCTTTGGTTTCTTGCAAAATATCCATTCAATTGACTATATGGTTTATTTAGAAAATATATAAATAGATTGGCTATATTCGATTATAGCATGCACGAGGAAACCCAATATCTGGATTTAGTAAAAACGGTCATTGAACGGGGGCATTTCGAACCGGGGCGGAACGGCAATACATATTCTATATTCGGCACCCAAATGCGATTTTCGCTAAACGATGGCGTCCTCCCATTATTGACGACCAAGAAATTGGCGTGGAAAACGTGTTTCCGCGAATTATTATGGTTTATCCGCGGCCAAACCGACAACCGCATATTGAATGCTGCGGGGGTCCATATATGGGACAAAAACGGCACTCGCGAATTCTTGGACGGTCGGGGTCTGAATCATTTAGTCGAAGGGGATTTAGGACCGGTTTATGGACACCAATGGCGGCACTTTGGTGCCGAATACGGGTCATGCGAAGACGATTATATGGGTAAGGGTGTGGACCAATTACAGCAAATCATAGACCAATTAAAAGACCCAGAGAAGCGGGGGTCGCGACGTTTAGTCATGACGGCATGGAATCCCATCCAACTAGATGAAATGGTATTGCCGCCATGCCACGTGTTGGTCCAATTCAATGTCCGCGATAATAAGTATTTATCGTGTTCATTGTATCAGCGGAGCGGGGACATTGGTTTAGGCGTACCGTTCAATATCGCATCGTATTCGTTTCTGACGCATCTGTTGGCCCATCATTGTGGTCTGGTGGCGGAAGATTTCGTCTATACTTTAGGCAATGCACATATATATGAAGAACACGTGGAGGCCCTCCGCGGACAGTTATTGCGCGACCCCCTGCTTTTTCCTAAAATACATTTTATCCGGAGCCGCGAAAAAATCGACAATTATGAAATTGAAGACGTCGAATTTCTAAGACCGTATGTATCATGTGACCCTATAAAAATGGATATGAAAGCATAATCAATATATGGAGACAATGCGTTTAAAGGACATACTAAAAGTCATTTAGAATAATATATAAAAATGAGTAGTGCCAATGCCGCTGCTAGAAAAAGAAGAGCCGGTCCACTTCCCGAACCAATACAAACGAGACAACCAGGACAAGGCGTCCAATCTGCGCCTACTCCTTCAACAGGTCCCGCTGGCGCTGCTCCCGCAACTGGTCTTACCCTTCCCCAAGTAATTTCCATTTTGGACAAGCGTATTACCGTCTTAGAAAAGACGGTTAAAGATGGCGTGCCTTCTCTTCCAACCGCGCCACAACAAGTTGTACCAACGCAATCGCAGGTGCAATCCAATCAAAGTATTATGGACGAATTCAATAGCCGGTTCGAGCTTTTAGCCGATGAAATCGCCAATATGAAGAACATTGTCATTTCTCTCCAATCCTATACAATGGATGTGAATAAGGTCTTGATGGAAGAACGTATTCAAATACTTTCCGAAGTGGCCAATACGCCCCTAACAGGTGTAGTAGGTGCGGACAATACGGAATCACTATTACCTGATTCCAACGGAGAAGAGACTTTTCAATTAGGTTTAGAATCTGCAGCAGATGCAGATGCAGTGGGGGTATAATATTAGTTACAAATCATATAAATAAATATACAAATACTATATTATTAGAATTATGAGCCAGACCCCCATTTTGGAATCTTTAGGGAAAATAAAGGACGATTTTTATTCGAATGAATCCAAAAACCTAATATTCAAAAAAGACCAAAAAAACCGGATTTCGAATGCTATTTTACAAGAATATAATTTAGACGTATTGTTGTCGAATACTATATATCGAATCGGTGATACAAATCGCATCTTCGTGGATTACAATGTATTTAAGATGTATGTCAATGAGTCCATTGAATCGCACGTGGTCGATTATCTGATTAATAAAATGTTGGAATGCGTGCGTCTGTTTGGGGCGTTTGAAATACACATCGACTTGAACGGGTTTACAGTATCTGGCTTAGAACGATACAAGCTTTCGTTGCAAATGTTTTATATGAAATGTTGTAGTAAGAGCGAGGAAGCGGCAGTGGAATTCGAAAAATCGTTGATAAAATTATGTATTTATAATACACCCTCCATTATGAATTCGATTAATCAATTATTTAGGAATATGATTAGTTCCGAAACAAAGGGGAAGATATTCTATTTTACAAAGGCGGAATCGAAGAATAAACTGGAGGCGCTTTTGAACAAATAAATTGGTCCTACCATAAATATATTCTTTGTTATATATATAAAATGAATTGGGTCGTGACTCTTTATTCTGCACTTCTTTTCTTTGTTCTAACCCCGAATGTGCTATTGCGTCTTCCTACCAAGGGCAGTGTTCGCGTCGTTGCTCTAGTCCATGCCCTGGTGTTCGCTCTTATCTTCCACTTTACCCACAAGTTGGTGTGGCAGGCCAGTGTCTCGATGAGTCTACCTTCAGCACATGCTGTTGCTAAGAAGGAGGGATTCAACGGTGCTGGTAAGGGTGCTGGTAAGGGTGGCGCTGGTCTTGGTCATGGTGGCGCTGGTCCTAGTGCTGGTCCTACAGGTAGAGGACCAGTATAAAATTGATTCTATTTTAAGCATCCAATAGACAAGTAATATCCAATACTTGTCTATATTTATAATGTCCCCCTATAAATGTGCATATTGCCAGTCCAATACCCATTTGATTCATCATTGTAAAGACCCCTCTATTGAAAAGCTCCATGAAGAGACGATGGAATTCGTCGCCGTTTCGAATTACGCTTATTTTGACAATCTCTATATTCCGTGCTTGCTAAAGACCTATACGACTATCCAATTACGCGTTTTGGGGTACAAATTTCGAATTAAACTCACATCGAACGGAGAAGCCACATACAAACACTTTATAGCCGAATTAGCGGAAAAATACTACGAATCGATATACGATGATGCAATAAGCATACGGATTATTCGCGGGATGACAGAATCGCGGCTAGAAACCTGTTTAGAACTCGCGGTAAAATATTATATGTATAACTTCCCCGACGGGGACGACGTGGACGAGGACATCAAAGATTACACACGGCGGTATATCTACGAACTGCGACCCAATTCGTTCAAATATGACATAGTCGCTTATTTAGACGAAACGGGGGTAAATACCGGCATAAATGTCGGGGACAATTGCAGTATATGTTTAGAGAAAATGGAAAAAGAAACGCTGGAATTCGACTGTAAACACGCGTTTTGCACGCCATGTGTCATGCAATATTTCGAAAAGTTGAACATCGATGACCCCACATGCCCCCTTTGTCGAAATGACATTTTCGCAGTGAAATCGAGCGACCGCCCCAGCGTCAAGCAGTTTATGTATAAATGGTGCAAACATCAGGTCAATTTGGTTGTGGAGCAACATGTCCAGCCCACAGAGGATGAACCATCTATAGTAGAATCAGAGCATGTTACGGACATCCATAAAGTCGAGGAGACACCCGCGCCAAAGTACAGTCTATTTCGTAGATTATTGTCATTTATAGTCAAACCACCCTGTATATAACTATAAAATTGATTCGAAAAGTATTTAGAATAGAATACAAATAAACAGAGCCCCCTATACACACTATAATGAACATTGTCATCCACAACCAACAGAAATCGGAATGCTTCGCCGCAATATTCCAGCATATCAAACTCATGACGGACAATATCAATATTGTCTTCGACCAAGAAAAGATGTATGTGCAATCGATGGACAATTCGCGCATTTCCATCTTCGAAATTACAATTCCGCGCACTTGGTTCGACGAATACACAATCCCTGAGAATGTATCGGGGATTACTATCGGCATCAGCTCGACGATACTCTTCCGGATACTCAATATACGCGATAAAATGCAATCCACTCACCTAGTCTATTCGACCCTGGACGACTCGGACAAACTCTTCGTCCATTTCCTGAGCGATGCAAAAAGTATATTCGACAAACACTTTGAAATACCGCTTATGGAGATGGAGAGTGAGGTCATGTCAGTGCCCGATTTCGAATATGCGGCGGAGCTGTCGGTATTGGCACCCTATTTCGCCAATATCATCGGTCAGCTCAAACTGTTCGGCGATACATTGGAGGTCCAGTGCTCGGAAGATAAGATAATGATGTCGTCGACCACGACGGAGAGTGGCAAAATGTCGGTGGAAATCGGCATCGACGATTTGACCGAGTTCGCCATCGAGGAGGACGCGGACCTCCACCTTTCATTCAGTCTCACCTATTTGCACAATATTTGTATGTATAATAAGCTGGCCAAGAATATTGACATCAAACTCAGCAACAATTACCCGATGCGGGTGGATTACGATATTGGCGAGGGGGCAAGCATCAAGTTCTATTTAGCGCCGAAAATCGAGGACTAGATATACGTTTTAATTTATATTATAGATTCATTGCATACCATATATAATATGAATTACCTAATTACTTTTTTCATTTTCCTATTAGTCACCCTTTTGTATATTCATATTACGGCCCAATACAAAAAAGGCGAGCATTTAGAAATATATGAAATGGACTATACGACCAATCGGGCATTACAAGATGTATGTGACATTCGACAACCCGTCATTTTCGATTTCATGCCCGTTTACCCCGACTTATTTGCCGAAACGGCGTTGGCTAAACTTGCGCGGAAAACGGAAGAGGAGGTCCAAATATACGATACGAATGATTATTGGAAATCCGACGATTCCGTCGATTCGGTCACTTTGCCGTTCAAAACGGCGGGGGCGCTTTTAGACGCCGATGACGCCGGCCATTTTTTCAGTGAGAATAATGGCGACTATTTAGCCGATTGTGGTATAGAGGATACGATACAGACACTGGGGACGTTTTTCCGTCCGCAACTGACCGTCATGTCGGACTACGATGTGACGTTCGGGTCGACGGGTGCCTATACACCATTACGACATCATTGCGCGAGTCAGAAACTCGTCATTGTAATTCGGGGGAAACTCCGGGTTAAAATGACGTCTTGGAAAAATGAGAAATATTTAAATCCTATATGTGATTACGAAAAGGGGGAATATAAATCGCGCCTAAATCCGTGGAATCCCCAAGAAAAATACCGGATTGAAATGGAAAAGCTAAAGTTCTTGGATTTCGAAGTGGGTGAGGGATATATATTGTATATTCCGGCATATTGGTGGTATAGTATCCAATACCATTCCGACACTTTGAGCGGCGATTTGTGTAATACGGTAAATGTGACGTATTATACGGCGTTCAATCGTTTAGCACATTTGCCCGAAACTGTTCGTTATTTCCTAAATCGTTCGAATCATACCTCTTCGGAATCGGATGTAAATATGCGGAAAATAGATTCGGAAAAAAAGGATTCGAAAACGGATATAGTTGTATCTGAAACGGAAAATATAGACAGTAGTGGAAATGGGTCGACAACTAGCGATTAATTTTATATAAACATACGGTTGTATTTACAAGAGGTATGAGTGCAAATAATGTATTTTTCATTATACATTATTTTGAAAATTTGTTCAAAGGATTTGACAAGATAGACTTGTCATTCCACATGGTCCAGATAAACCCACACCCCTGCCTGACGGACCCGATGTTCCTGACGTTCCTGTCGGACCCGATGTTCCTGACGCTCCTGTCGGACCCGATGTTCCGGACGTTCCTGACGTTCCTGTCGGACCCGATGTTCCGGACGTTCCTGACGCTCCTGCTGGACCCGATGTTCCTGATGTTCCTGACGCTCCTGTCGGCCCCGATGTTCCGGACGTTCCCGATGGC
>Ga0136644_10000966_pt1 | contig 22939 bp, 19 predicted proteins | sample C_130820_EF_Meta_FD_94780 | JGI IMG/M metagenome (GOLD analysis project Ga0136644, IMG submission 94780) | Freshwater microbial communities from Lake Croche, Canada to study carbon cycling - C_130820_EF_MetaG (v2) (version 2) | ecosystem: Environmental > Aquatic > Freshwater > Lake | place...
AGAGCAGGGCCCGCTGGTCGAGCACGAGATCGTATTCGGGGCAGACCGCGCCGGCGAAGCTCTCGAGGCTCGTGCCGTTGCATCCCGGCGGGATATCCGTGTTGCCGAAGAACACGCCGAGATACCAGATCGACCGGGCATACCAGGTCGCCAGATCGGGGTCGGGGAGCACGACAGCCGACTGCGAAAAAAACGCCTGCCACCAGGCTGCCGTCTCGGACCGCAGGGCGTCGAAGCCTCGTGCACGGGCCGCCTCGGCTTTGGCCCTTGCCGCCGACGCGGGATCGTGCCCTGCATACGCCGACGCGGGGACGATATAGAGCGTGATCGCTCCGCCGGGCTGCGCCATGCCGCACACCCGGGCCGACGCATCGATGAAGGGCGACGCCGCATCGATCGCAACGGCGAGCGCCGCGGTGCACGAGCGCGGCCGGCGGGCGGTCACGGTGAGCGCGGCGGACGTTGCGGCTGCAGTTGCAGACCAGGCCGCGTGCTCGCCGGCATAGACGCCGCTGTTGAGATAGATGCGCACGTGCTCATTCGGGTCGATCCGCAGCCGGAACGGCGCTGGTGCCGGGGCGTTATCGGTGACGCGAACCACCCAGACGCCGTCGGGCGTGACGAACATCTCGCGGCGGCTCCGCCAGGAGTGGCCGGCGACAGCGATCTCGAGGTCGATCTCGAGATAGCCCGTCGCGATGTCGAGGGCGTGACGAAACGAGCGGATTTCGCCCGGCGACACGTCGCTGCCATAGCCGCCGATCAACTCGAATGGCTGATGGCGATGGGCCTCCTCGTCCCACCAGTGCTGCTGGCTGAGGTAGGGCCGGCTTTCCAAGTGGCCGGTGCGATCGACGGCCGGGGCGGCGGGTGCCGTGAAGCCGTGCGGTCCGACGCGGACCACGGTGCCCCCCAGCCCGATCGTCTCGCACTGGTAGTGTGGATGACCGAGATATCCCTCCGGCGGCGCTTCGGGCCGATCAGTGCCCTGCTTATGCATTGCCGCCGCGGCGACGGTCTTCAGCCACACCGGCAGCACGTCGTCTGCTGCAGGCAGCTCACCGCCGATGAGCATGGCGATCGTCATGATCGCCATGCGGAAGAGAACGGTAAGGCAGCGGATGGGCACCGCCAGAGTCTACCGCTTCCGCAGGCGCCGTAGGGCAACTGCCGCCGCGCCAATCGCGGCCAGCGCAAGTGTGGCCGGTTCGGGCACAGCCGTGAGCATCACCTTGCTGGGGTCGGTCGTCGTGTCGATCTTGATCGACCAGCCGTCGGCGCCGTTGTTGGCCTTGATGATGTTGTTGGCGACCCAGTAGTTCACGTTGTTCAATTGGCTGATGCCCGTGATGTATGTGCCGTTGCCGGAGATGTTCATGCCGGCGCCGCCAGAGGCATTGATCGACAGCGCGGCAGACTCCACGATGCCGTTCGAGATGGCGATCTTGCCGTCGTAGCCGCCGGCTCCGAGGTTCAGGTAGCCGCTCATGGTCATCTGTCCGCCGGTCACGATCGTGCCACCGCTGTTGCCCCAGTTGCCGGTGATGAAATCAGTCATCGACAGTGCGCCGCCAGGGAAGATGTTGAGACCGCCGGAGATGCCGAGATAGATCTGGCCGGTCGTGGGGTTGCCCGTCGTGCTGACGACCGGCGTGTAGGGCGAGCCTTGATTCAGGATGACGGTGTCACCGGCGGACGGCGGCACGCTCCCTGACCAGTTGGACGAGTTCGTCCAGTCGGTGCTCACGGTGCCCGCCCAGTAGACGGTGCCCGCCTCCGCCGACGACATGCCCAGCAGCGCCAGGCAGACAACACACGCGATCGCGAATCCACCGGTCGGTTTCATCGAATCATCCCCTTGATCAGAAAAGTGATGAGAAACAATGCGTGAAGAACCGAATGCGGAAATGCGGAGGCGTCCCCCCCGACCACTGTTGTGACTATCGCGACGAGAAACATCGGCGTCAATGACGCAAATGCATGGCAGGGGAAATTTTTTTCACCACGATCCACCACTTGCGCAAGTGCGCTAGCGCATTCGCGTGGCCTTCAGGATCACCTTGCCCGGATCGGTGGCGGTATCGACGTCGATTACCCAGCCGGGGTCGCCGTTGTTCGCCTTGATGATGCCGTTCGCGATCCAATACCTCACGTTGTCGAGCTGGCTGCTGGCCGTGATGAACGTTCCTTGGTCGGAGATGTTCATCGCCGCGCCTCCCGAAGCGTTGATCGACAGGGCGACGCACTGCACGATGCCCCCGGAAATGTCGATCTTGCCGTCCTTGCCGCCGGCTCCGAGGTTCAGGTAGCCGGTCATCGTGAGCAGTCCGCCGGTCACGATCACGCCGCCGCTGTTGCCATGCGCCCCGGTCACGAGGTCGGTGGTTGTCAACTGGCCTCCGGACGAAACGTTGAGCCCGCCACCCGGGCCGACGTAGATCTGCCCGCTCGTCTTGTTTCCCATCGTGCTGACCACGGGCGCGGCGTGAGGCGTGCCCGGATCGAGGATGGTGTTGCCGGAGCCGGCGTCCGCTGGCGACCCGCCGCTCCAGTTGGCCGGGATCGACCAGTCGTGGTTGGTCGATCCATTCCACGAGATGTCGGCATGCGCGAGCGCCATGCCGAGAGTTGCCGAGCAGGCGACGCTCGCGATCGCGAGCCGGAAATGTTTTTTCACCGCGGGCATCCTGTTGCAGGGAGATGGTGGGCAGGAACGAGAAGTCGAGAACCGTTCAAGGAAGCGTTTCTTTCAGACGCCATCGACTATCGCGCCGACGCCATGCGACGTCAATGATGCAGGCGCAGTGGACAACAGAAGATTCCGGGTCACCGAAGCGCGTCCAGCGCGAGTGCGCTAGCGCATAGGCAGGCAGGCGTAAAAATCGATCATTCCTCGGGTTGAATCGCTTGACCCAGAGAATGCAGATGCCGACACTGCATTCATGAGAAGTTTTTCGTGGGCGTCGCGTCGCCGGCGGCGTGCGGGGGTAGCGGGCTTCACGCTCGTTGAGCTGCTCGTCGTCATCGCGATCATCGGGGTTCTGGTCGGGCTGCTCTTGCCCGCAGTGCAGGCCACCCGGGAGTCGTCGCGGCGGTCGAAGTGCTCGAACAACCTCAAGCAAAACGGCTTGGCCGTGCAGCTGTATCACGACGCCAAGAAGAAGATCCCGCCGTGTTGGAACTACAGTCCGACATTCAGTTGGAACGGGAGTTCCGGCGACCTCAGCGGCGCCTCGCTGCACTTCTCGTTGCTCATCTACCTCGAGGAGCAGTCGCTGTACGACAAGGGGATCAGCGACTGGAGCACCGGTTATTGGGCGATCGCGAAAAACGGCATCGTGGATCCTTTTTTCTGCCCGTCGGACGGCAGCGGGCCCAAATGGGCCTACCCGAGCACCAGCCCTCCCGAGTGGGCGACCACCAATTACGCCGGTAACTACCAGGTCTTCGGCAATCCGGAGGCCGGGGATGTGGGCGGGAAAAACATGAAGTCGGACAACTCGTCCCGGATGATCACTGACGGTCTCAGCAAGACGATCACGTTTGCCGAGCGATACCGGCAATGCAACGCGAGTTCGTCGCCGGTGCTCTGGGCGCATGGTCCATGGGCGCAGTGCTACATGGCGATGCTGCACTACGGCCCCCGCAGCGGCGCATATGCCTACGGTCAGTGGAACGGGTATGGACAGGGAGGGCCTGCGTCGAAGCCACAGAACAACCCCACCTCCACGGACTGCATCTGGTATCTGCCGCAGAGTTTCCATTCGGGTGGCATCCAGGTGAGCATGGCTGACGGCAGCACCCAGTTCATCAACGCCGGCATCGATGGCAACACGTGGTGGGCGCTGTGCACGCCGAACGGCGGGGAAAGCGCGGGGATGCCGTGATGCCGGAGGCCTCCCGCTCGCACGGGCCGCGTGGCAACTGTGAGATCGCCGCACTCGTCGTCGCGCTGGCGTTGGCGGGCTGCTTCTGGACGGCCCCGACGGGCGTCGTCACGGGAATCGTCCGATTCGACGGCAAGCCCGTTGCTGCTGGCCGCATCACGTTTCTGTGCGAGGGTGGCGGCAAGCCGGTGTTCTTCGCCGACATCACGGACGGCGCCTACCGCATTGAAAGGGCACCCGTGGGCAACGCCAGAGTGACGGTTCAGACCTTTGCCGCGCAATCGTCCGCGGGCAACGTGCCCACGCCCCCCGGATCGGCCCCGGCGCTGCCGATTCCGGCGAACGTTCCGCGCGTGGGCAAGCCGATTGTTGGCTTCCCAGATCGGTATCTCAACCCCAACACGTCGGGACTCACGCTCGAGATCAAGCCCGGCCCGCAGACGCGGGATTTCGATCTGACGCCGTGATCGAGTCGCGTGATCGTGCAGTAGAGCGTCGTCTGCGGGGGCAGACCGTCACGGGGTCGGCGGAGAATCCCGCAGGTTGAAGGGCTCGATCGTAGCCACGTGCAGGAGCGGGCAGATGTCAAACTCGGTGGGCATGCCGTTGTCGGTGAGGTCGGTGCCCACGAGGATGTCGTTTTGCAGCAGCATCGCCATCTCGGGATGACGGACCTCGTATTCCTTCCCGCTCGACATCACGAGCCGGAACGGCGTGAACGGCTGCTGCCGCAGCAGCCGGCGGATGCCCTCGGGCGACATGCGAACCTCCTCCTCATGCGAAGTGCGTGGTGGCTGCGAGGTGAAACCACCAGATGAATCGAAGCATATACGCCCGTACACAACCCGTCAATCGAGGTTGAACCCCGCCAGCATCGAGAGCGGGGACGCGGGCTCGGGTGGCGAGAGGCGTTGGCTCGAGGCAGTGTGGCAGCCCGCAGGTCGCCCCTGGGTCGGCAGGCTATATTGCGAGAACCGTGGTTCAACACTCGTGCGGAGCGCTGTCATGGCCATTCTGCGGTGCATCGTGCTCGTCGTCGGGATCGAGGCGTTCTTCGCCCAGGTGTCGCTTGCCGAGCCGGCCGCGGTCCGCAAGCCGGGGCCGGTCGAGCCTGCCGACGCCTCCGCCACGCTCACGCTTCCCGACGACCTCGAGGCGGCGCTCTTCGCGTCCGAACCGCTGCTTTCGAGCCCATCCGACATCGACGTCGATGCCAAGGGCCGCGTCTGGGTGTGCGAGGTGACCAACTACCGCGGCAAGAAGGACACCCGGCCCGAAGGGGATCGGATCCTCGTCCTGGAAGACACCGACGGCGACGGCACGGCCGACAGGCAGACCGTCTTTCACCAGGGCCGCGACGTCGATAGCGCGCTCGGCATCTGCGTGATCGGCGAGGGGCCGGGGCGGAGGGTGATCGTCTCCTGCGCTCCCGACGTGTTCGTCTTTCACGACGACGATGGCGACCTGAAGGCCGACCGGCGCGAGTCGCTGTTCACGAAGACGGGCACGCCACAGCACGACCATTCCGTCCACGCCTTCGTCGTCGGGCCCGACGGACGGTTCTATTTCAACTTCGGCAACACCGGCAAGGCGATTCACGACCGCGACGGTCGCCCGGTCGGCGACCGGTTCGGAAATGCAGTGAATGATTCGGGCCAGCCGTATCGCCAGGGCATGGTCTTTCGCTGCCGGCCCGACGGCACGGACCTCGAGGTGCTCGGCCACAACTTCCGCAACAACTACGAGGTGGCCGTCGATTCGTTCGGCAGCCTGTGGCAGAGCGACAACGACGACGACGGCAACAGGAGCGTGCGGATCAACTTCGTGATGGAATACGGCAATTACGGCTACCGGGATGAACGGACGGGGGCCGGCTGGCAGACGCCGCGGACGAACGTGGAGCCGGAGACCCCGCGTCGACACTGGCACCAGAACGATCCCGGTGTCGTGCCCAACCTGCTGCTCACAGGCGGCGGCTCACCCTGCGGCATCTGCGTGTACGAGGGATCGCTCCTGCCCGCGCGGTTGCGGGGATCGCTCATCCACTGCGACGCGGGGCCGAACGTCGTGCGGGCCTACCATCTCGAGCCGCGGGGCGCGGGATTCGCCGCCGAGAGCGAGTCGATCGTCGAGGGTGGCGACCAGTGGTTTCGCCCCAGCGACGTGTGCGTGGCGCCGGACGGCTCGCTCATCGTGGCCGACTGGTACGACCCGGGCGTCGGCGGCCACGGCATGGGCGATACCCAGAAGGGCCGCATCTTCCGAGTCGCCCCCAAAGGCTCGAAGTGGGTGGTTCCGACGGTCGATTTCTCGACCGTGTCGGGGGCCGTGGCGGCGCTCGCAAGCCCGAACCTGTGCACGCGGGCGACGGCGCTCGAGCGGCTGGCGAAGGAGCCGGAAGCGGCCGCCGCCGCCATCGACGGGGCGATTGCGAGGCCGGTCGACGATCGACTCGCCGCCCGCCTGGCGTGGGCCCTCGGCATGCTGCCGGGCCGAGCAGATGCGACGGTGGCGATGCTGGCCGCGTCGCACGACCCGCGGCTGCGGACCGTCGCCCTGCGGATGTGCCGACTGACGCGCGGAGACATCCTCGATCTCGTGGAGAAATGCGTGGCCGATCCGGACGCCGCCGTCCGCCGCGAATGCGCGATCGCGCTCCGAGGCATCCCGGGCGAGCGTGCGGACCGGGCATGGGCCGAACTTGCCGGCCGGCACGTGGCCGGCGACCGCTGGGAGGTCGAGGCGCTCGGCATCGGTGCCGACTCCGTCTCCGGCTTCGAGGGCGGGGGGCAGTGGAACGGCCGGCTGGCGGCGTGGCTCGCGAAAGCGGGCGATGCGTGGAAACGGCCGGCGGGGCGGGAGATCGTCTGGCGGAGTCGGGCCCCGGTCACGCCAGCCATGCTGTGTGAACTGATCGCCGATCCGTCGGTGACCACGAGCGAGTCGCTCGCGCTCGTGCGGGCGCTCGACTTCCAGGATGCAGCCGGCGTCGTCGCAGCGGTGCTTCCGACGGTGAGGGCGATTCAGGCATCCGAGGAGAAGCTGCGCGTGATCCTGCCGGAACTCGTCCTGCGGCTCGACGGCGGCGCGATGGCCGACGCGGCTCTCGCCCGGCGGATCGACGAGGCGGCCGGATACGCGGCGGGCACGCAGGCGTTCGTCGATCTCGTGGGTCGGTTCAGGCTCGAGGGCCGGGCCGGCGAACTGCTCGACCTGGCCGCAGCCGAGGGCACCGCCGAATCGGTCGCCGCGGCGGCCATCGGCGGCACGCTCAGGCTGTCCGGTGACGATGCGGTGAAGGCCCGGCTCGCGGCGGCCGGTCCGGCGGCCTTGCGGTTGCTCACCGCCCTCGGCATTCGCGGCGATGCGCGTTCGACCGCGCTCCTGCAGGGGGTGCTCGCCGACGCGGGCACGACGCCCGAGATGAAGCCGGCCGCGGTGGCGGCGCTCGCCCGGTCGAACCAGGGGGCGAAGGCGGTGGTGGCGATGGCCAAGGAGGGCAGGCTCGATGACCGGCTCCTGCAGGCCGCTGCCGTCGCGATCGCGGCCTGTCCCTGGGCCGACATCCGCGAGACCGCGGGGGGCGTGCTGCCGATGCCGAAGGCGAAGGGAGGCTCGCTCCCGCCCCTCGCCGACCTGCTCAAGCGGAACGGGAACGCCGAGCACGGCCGGGGCGTGTTCGCAGGGGCGGGCACCTGCGCGAAGTGCCACGTCGTGGGAGGCGAGGGAAGGAACGTGGGGCCGAACCTGTCCGGCATCGGCGCGAAACTGTCGCGGCAGGCGATCTATGAGTCGATCCTCGCGCCGTCGGCGGCGATCAGCCACAACTACGAGTCGTACACGGCCCTTCTCGCCGACGGCCGCGCCGTGACGGGGCTGCTCGTCTCGCAGTCACCCGAGTCCGTCGTCATCCGGGGCGCCGACGGGATCGACGCGACGCTCGCCGCAGCGGAGGTTGACGAACTGATCAAGCAACCGGTTTCGCTGATGCCGGCCGATCTCGCGACGGCCCTCTCCGCCGACGAGCTCGTCGATCTGGTGGCGTGGCTCGAAACGCTGAGGAACTGACCGGGCGCCCGCGGCGGTTCGCGGTCAGGAGATCTCCGCGATCGCCTGCCGCAGCGCATCGAGCACGCCTACGACCTCGACCGCGGGGTCGTAATGCTCACGACCCATCGCCAGCGTCTCGATCGGCACGAAGCCGCGGTAGCCGCCGTCATGGATGATCCGCGCGAGCCTGCCGAAATCGGTGCGTGCGCTCTTGAGCGAGCTGCCGAGCGTTTCCTTGACCTGCCAGTTCACGGCATGCGGCACCATCATGGCGATGTCGGCGTAGGGATCGGCGGTGAGGTATTTCCCCGTGTCCACGAGGGCGCCGCACCACGGGTGATCGACCCGGCGGAGAAGGCTCAGGTGTTCCGGTCCGGTGCTGATGAAGTCGCCATGATTCTGCACGGCGACGAGCACTCCGCGCGTCTCGCCGTACGCCGCGCATTCCCGCAACGAGTCGGCCATCCAGGCCTCGACCTCCTCCCGTGGTGCGCCCCCGACGACCGACCGCCAGTCCCGGATGGGGCCATGGGGGCCGGCGAAGACGCGGACGACCGGGGCTCCGAGCCGGGCGGCGACGTCGATCCAGGTCTTCGTGAGCTGCACGCCGGAGGCGCGAACGGACCCGTCGGCCGTCGTGAAGTCGTTCTTCACGCCCGTCCCGCAGATCACGATCCCGCGATCGTGGACGTGGCGCTTCATGCGGCTGACATAGGCGTCGGCCGGCGGCTCCGGATATCCGGGAAAGAAATATCCGGTCAGGTCCACGGCGGCGATGTCGTGGAGCGCGCAGAAATCCACGACGCCGAACAGGTCGATGCCCTCGGTCGCGTCCTTCTGGTTCGCGTTCAACTGCTCGAGGAACGAGTAGGCGTTGAGTCCGGGGGCGAACGACGGGCCTCCGGTCCGCTCGATCGGCTCGAGGGCTCCGGCGGGATTCGCTCCGATGGCCGCCAGCATGGCCAGGCGAAGGGTGTCACGGCGGCTGCGGCGAACCGGGCGACAGGCGTGCATCGTTCTGCTTCCGTTCAACGAGGGCAGGGGAACCTCAGGCGAGGATGCGGGGCTGGCCGGTGGCCTCGAGCACCGCGAGCCAGAGGTCGCCGTCCACCGCCACCTGGTTGCGGTGGCTCACGGCGAGCGACATCGGGATGTGGACGTAGCGGCCGTGCCAGCGGCCGATCACGGTCTCGGTGCGGCCGGCCATGGCGGCGTGCACGGCGTTCTGTGCGAGCCGCAGGCAGTAGACGCTGTCGTAGGGATTGGCGGCCACGCTGCGGATCGCGTAGCTCGGGTCGATGTACTTGAGGTTGCACTCCATCCCCGCCGCCGCGAAGTGGTCGGAAATCCGCGACTTGAGGAACAGGCCGATGTCGGCGAGCTTCTTGTTGCCGGAGGCGTCGACCCCCGCCTCGCTCTCGGGCACGAGATCCTGGCCGGCTCCCTCGGCCGCCACGATCACGGCATGGCCGCGCGACAGCACGCGGCCACGCAGGTGGGCGAGGAGGCCGCGGTCGCCGTCGAGCGCGAACGGCACCTCCGGGATGAGCACATAGTTGGCGTCGGACTCCGCGAGCGACGCGTAGCAGGCGATGAATCCCGAATGACGCCCCATGAGCTTCACCAGGCCGACGCCGTTGGGGGCGGCCTTGGCCTCCACGTGGGCCGCGCGGATCGACTTGGCCGCCTCGGCGAACGCCGTCTGGAAGCCGAAGCTCTGGTCGATGTAGGGGATGTCGTTGTCGATCGTCTTGGGGATGCCGACCACCGCGATCTTCTGGCCGCGCTCGGCGACGGCCGCCGCGATCTGCATCGCGCCCCGGATCGTGCCGTCGCCGCCGATCACGAACAGCGCGTTGATGTTCATCCGCTCGAGGCAGTCCACGATCTCGTGCGGGTCCTGGCCGCCGCGGGACGTGCCGAGGATCGTGCCGCCGTCCTCGTTGATGGCGCTCACGCCCGCCGGCGTGAGATCGAGCACGTCGTGACCGTAGCGGGGAATGAATCCCTGGTAGCCGTTGCGGAAGCCGTAGATCCGCTGCACGCGGTAGTGGTGGGCCAGTTCCATCACGAGCCCGCGGATCACGTCGTTGAGCCCCGGGCAGAGGCCGCCGCAGGTGACGATTCCCACCCGCATCTTGGCGGGGTCGAAGAAGATGCTGCGCCGCGGCCCGGCAGGCTCGAAACCCGGCAGGTCGTCGATGGCGAGCCCGGTCGCGGCGGCCAGCCGGGCGGTGTCGTGGAACAGCACGCGGTCGTCCTCGGCGACGTAGTGCGTCGTGGTCTGACGCGACTCGACCAGCGGCCTGAGCGGAGAGTCGATCCGGCACGGACCGAGCGTCTTCACGGCGAGTTCGTCGGCGGTGGGCATGGAGCGGATCCTATCCGGTGGTGCGCATCCCCGACGCGATGCCCTGCACGCAGAGCCGGAGGAGGTCGCGGAGGGCTTCGTCCGGGGCTGCATCGGGGCCGGCGGCCGCACGCCGTCGCATGAACTCGATCTGGACGAGGTTCAGGGGATCGATGGACGGATTGCGGGCCTCGATCGACCGCTGGAACCAGGGCGTGGTGGCGAGCAGTTCGCCGCCCCCGACGATGTCGAGGATCGCCTGCCGCGTGCGGTCGCGCTCGGCGGCGATCCGCTGCCAGATGCGCCGGCGCACGTCGGGATCGCTCGTGAGCTCGGAATAACGCTGCGCGATGTACATGTCGGCCTTGGCGAGCGCGAGCGTGGCGTTGTCGATCGTGGCCTGGAAGAAGGGCCACTGCCGGTACATGTCGCACACCGTCTGCCAGGCGTGGCGGTCGTCGTACTTGACGTCGGTGAGCGCCGTCCCGAGGCCGTACCAGGCCGGGATCATGCAGCGGCTCTGCGTCCAGGAGAACACCCAGGGGATCGCCCGCAGGTCGTCGAGCGTGCGCTCGCCCCGGCGGCGGGCCGGCCGCGAGGCGATCGGCAGGTTCTCGATGTCGTCGATCGGCGTCGTCTGCGAGAAATACTGGATGAACCCCGGCTCGGCGACGAGCTCGCGGTAGCACTCGTACGACCTCGCCGCCATGCGCTCCATGAGATCGAGCCATGCACGCTGCGGCTCGGTTCGCCGGCCGCCCGAGGCCACGAGCGTGGCCCACGACACCTGCTCCAGGTGCCGGCAGGCGATCTCGGGGTCGTCGTAGCGCTCGGCCAGCACCTCCCCCTGCTCGGTGAGCCGCAGGCTGCCGTCGAGCGTCTCGGCCGGGAGCGAGAGGATGCCCCGGGCGGCCGGGCCGCCGCCGCGGCCGAGCGACCCGCCGCGGCCGTGGAAGAACGTGAGGCTCACGCCGCGGGCGGCCGCCGTCGCGTGGAGCCGGCTCTGCGCCGACTGCAGGCCCCAGCAGGCGGCGAGGTAGCCGCCGTCCTTCGTGCTGTCGGAGTAGCCCACCATCACCACCTGCCGGCGGCCGCGGCCGGCGAGGTGCTCGGCGTAGGCGGGCGTGTCGAGGATCGTGGCCAGCGTCTCGTGGGCGTGGTGGAGGTCGTTGATCTTCTCGAAGAGCGGCACGATCGCGATGTCGCGGGAGGCGACGGGCTCGCCGCGGTCGGCGGCCCGCCTCTGGGCCCAGCGCCACAGCCAGAGCACGCAGAGCACGTCGGCCGGAGAGCGCGTCAGGCTCACGATCGCGCAGCCCACGCAGTCGGCGCCGAACCGCACGACCGCCCGGTGGAGCACCTCGAAGAGCCGCAGCGTGTCGAGCGCGAGCGGATCGAGGCCGTCGGTCGGCACCGCCCCCACCGTTCCGAGCGACGTCGTCAGCACCCGCACCTTCGTGGCCTCGTCGTCGCCGGCGAGCGCCGTCGCGTCGGGCACGCCCGCGGCGCCGAGGATCGCCGCCATGATCTGTTGATACGCCCGGGCGTCCTGGCGGACGTCGAGCTTCGTCATGTGCAGGCCGAACGTGCGGACGAGGTCGAGCCAGCGCCGCGTGGGAGAGTCGGCCGCGAGGGCGTGGTCGCGGTCGAGGCATTCCACGAGCGCCGCCACGTCGGCCTCGAGTTCGGCGGCCGAGCCGTAGGCGCCGGGCAGGATCGGGTCGGCGAGGCTCGCGGCGGCGGAGCACTCGAGCCGGAAGTGGATCATCCGCAGCCAGCGGCGGTAGGTCTCCTGCGGGAGCGGACCGTCGAGGACCGCCCGCAGGTCGGGCCACTGCTGCGCGAGCGACGCGAGCCGGCGCTCGAGCGGCTCGGCGCCCCCCGCCTCGCGCAGCGACGAGGTGAGCAGTTCGTGCAGCCGCGTGCAGCGCGCGAGGTGGGCGTCGATCGCCGCCGACCGCAGCTTGAGCAGCGTCTGCTCCGTGATGTCGGCGGTGACGAACGGGTTGCCGTCGCGGTCGCCCCCCATCCACGAGCCGAACGTGAGGAACGGCGGCACGCGGAACGAGTGGCCGGGAAACGCCGCCGCGAGCCCGCGCCGCAGCGACTCGTGCACCTGCGGCACCGCCTCCCAGAGCCGGGGCATGATCGACAGGCCGCGGGAGACCTCGTCGAGCACCGTGGGCCGCTCGGGCTTGAGGAACTCCGTCTCCCAGAGGATCGCGAGCTCCGTGCGCAGGTGGCTCTCGTGCTCGGCCCGCTCGCGCGGCAGGAGGTCGTCGCGGTCGAGGGCCTGGAGGGTCTGCCGCATGCGGCGGAGCTTCGCGCGGATCGAGCGGCGCTTCGCCTCGCTGGGGTGCGCGGTGAACACGAGCTCGATCGACAGCCGGTCGAGCGCCTGCTGCACGTCGGCCGCCGAGAGCCCGGCGGTGGCGAGTTCGGCGATGGCACTCACGAGCGACTCGCCGAGCGGCTGCGGGTGCTTGAGCCGCTCCCGCTCCCGGAGCACGCGGGTCCGCTGGCGGTCCTCGGCGATGTTGACGAGGTCGAAGAAGATGGAGAGGGCCCGCGTCACGATCCGGGCCTGGGCCACGTCGAGCGCTTCGATCCGCGCGGCGAGGGCCCGCTCGGCGTCGTGGCCGCCGGCCCGGCGCTCGCGGGCGAGGCGGCGGATGTCGGCGACGAGGGCCGACGCGTCGGCCCCCGCGAGGTCGACGATCACGGATTCGAGCTTGCCGTCGAGCAGGCGCACGTCGCGCCGCAGGAGATCGTCGTTGACCACGGGGTGCAGATCCTCGAAGCAGCCGCCGGGCGGAGATGCTACCCGAAAACGGTCCGCTTGGCGACGGGCCACCAGCCGGGCTGGTCGAGGCCGAGGTAGGGCGAGTCGGAGGGGAGGGTGTTCACGAGGTGCGCGTGGGCCGCCTCGAGGTTGTGGTAGGGCATCGAGGGGAAGAGGTGGTGGAGGGCGTGGTACTTGATGGAGAACGGAAAGAAGAGCCAGGTGAGCGGGTCACGCCCGGTGAAGTTGCACGAGTCGAGGATGTGCGACTCGACGTCCACCGGGCTGCCGTCACCGGCGAAATGGTGGTCGGCGAGCTGGCGCATCTGGTTCATGACGAAGGTCGTCAGGCCGAGCAGGTAGAGCAGGGGGATGCGGCTCAGCGGAGCGAGGCCGGCGTAGACCGCGAGCGGGATGAACGCGGCCCTCACGAAGCAGGGCAGCTCGACGGCCGTGATCGCCCAGCGGTCGAAGTCGGTGATCCGGCGACGATAGCGGGTGTTGAGCGTGAGCGAACTCGCACGTTCGAGCACGAGCTGGCGGAGCCGCGGGTGGACGAACGTGAGCGGGGCGAGCAGAAACCGGAGGAAGACGAGGATCGGAAACAGGAGCATGAACAGGCCGTAGCCGAGGGCGCTCCGCCAACTGCCCCCTTCGAGGACGTTGGCCACGTACTCGGGGTCTTCGGGCGTGCCGTACATCCGCTGGCTGTGATGATCGCGATGGTGCCGCGTGAAGAACGGCGAGGGCGTGAGCGTGAAGGTGCCGACGAGCAGGTTCCAGGCCACCTTGAAGGCCCGCATCTCGTGGTGGCCGAGGTGGCAGACCTCGTGCACGAGCGAGCCGAGCCGATAGAGCCAGAACACGGCGATCGGAAAGGCGACGAGCTGCGGCCACGAGCCGAGCGGGGCGAGCAGGTAGACCGTCGCGCTCGAGTAGGCCAGGGCGAGCGCGAGCAGGAAGTCGGCCCAGTAGCGGACCGGGCTGACGCGGAAGAAGTCCACGGGAGCCTCGCGCACGGCCCGCCGGGCGTCGCGGATCCAGCCGGGCCCGTCGAGGTCGTCGGCGGAAATGTCGGTCACCGCCATGCACAACTCCTTTCGCTGCCCGCGTTGCTCTTCGAGCCGGTTACGGTATCAGAGATTTCATCTCGCGGACAGCCGCGGTGAAGCCGACGAGGACGGCCCGGGCCACGATCGAGTGGCCGATGTTGAGCTCCCCCATCCCCTCCAGGCGGGCCACCGGCACGACGTTGCGGTAGGTGAGGCCGTGGCCGGCGTTGAGGCCGAGCCTGGCCTGCCGCACCATCGCGGCACCCCGCGAGAGCGCGACGAGTTGCTCGTGCCGGGCACCTTCCCCGACGGCGTTCGCGTACTCTCCGGTGTGCAACTCGACGGCCGCGACCCCGAGCTCGACCGCCGCCTCGATCTGGGCCGGGCTGGCGTCGATGAACAGAGAGACGACGATCCCGGCATCGTGCAGCCGCTTCACCGCCGCGGCCGTGGCGGCCCGGTGCGCGACGACGTCGAGCCCGCCTTCCGTCGTGATCTCCTCGCGCTTCTCCGGCACGAGCGTCACCTGGTCGGGCCTCACCCGGCAGGCGATCTCGATCATCCCCGGGGCGATCGCCGCCTCGAGGTTGAGCTTCACCTGCACCGTGCGGCGCAGCACCTCGAGATCGCGGTCCTGGATGTGCCGCCGGTCCTCCCGGAGGTGCACCGTGATCGCGTCGGCACCGCCCAGTTCGGCGAGTGCGGCGGCCCAGACGGGGTCGGGCTCCACCGTGCGCCGAGCCTGGCGGATCGTCGCGACGTGGTCGATGTTGACGCCGAGCGTGGCCATGGGCTGGAGGGCTCCGGAGGGGTGTGGAAGCCCTCCAGCGTGGCCTGCCTACTCGGTCTTTTTCAAGAGCACGATCGAGTTGCCGCGGGGCGTGCGCACCCCGAGCAGGATGCCGTCCGCCGCCGACTCCTTCTCGATCGCCGCCGCGAACTCGGCCACGCTCGTGACCTGCTTGTGGCCGATCTTGCGGATCAGCACGCCCGGGCCGAGGCCGGCCTGCGCGGCGACGCCGTCGGGATCCACGCGATCGACGAGCACGCCCTCGAAGCCCGCGTAGGCGTCCTCCGGCACGGAGTTTTTGTCGCGCACCTCCAGGCCGAACTGCTCGGCGTAGTAGGTCTCCTCGACGCCCGGTCCCTTCTTGAGCCCGCCGCCGTTCCGCGCGATCTTCTCGGGCAGCGGCTTCACGGAGATGGTGAGTTCCACGCTTCTGCCGTCGCGGAGCACGGCGACGCGGTGCTTCTGCCCGATGCCCGACCGCTCCACCACCTCCTGGAGCGACCGCGGGCCGTCGACCGGCTGTCCGTCGAAACCCACGATCACGTCGAGTTCCTCGACGCCCGCCTCCGCGGCGGGCGTGCCCGGCATGACCTCCGTGACGAGGGCGCCCTTCCTGTCCTTGACGCCGAGCTTCGCGGCCATGTCGCTCGAGATCGGGCTGATCGACACGCCGAGGTAGCCGCGTTCCACCGAGCCCTTGGCGATCAACTGGCCGCTCACCCACTTCGCGAGGTTGATCGGGATGGCGAAGCCGACGCCCTGATAGCCGCCGCTGCTCGACGCGATCGCCGTGTTGATGCCCACCACCTCGCCGGCGAGATTCACCAGCGGCCCTCCGGAGTTGCCGGGGTTGATCGCGGCGTCGGTCTGGAGAAACTTCGCCCGCCGCACGGTGCCGAGCTCGCGGCCCTTGCCGCTGATGATGCCGGCGCTGACGGTCGTCTCGAGTTCGAAGGGATTGCCGATCGCGATCACCCAGTCGCCGATCTCGAGCTTGTCGGAGTCGCCGAGCTTCGCGACGGGCAGGTCCTTGGCGTTGGCCAGCCGCACGACGGCCAGGTCGCTTTCGGGGTCGGTCTTGATCTCGGTGGCCTTGAACTCACGGCCGTCGGGCAGCTCGACCGTGACCTCGTCGGCCCCCTCGACGACATGGTTGTTGGTCAGCACGATGCCGGCGGCGTCCACGATCACGCCCGAGCCCACGCCCGAGCGGGGCGGCATCCCGCCGCGGGGGCCGAACTCGAAGCCCTCGGGCAGACCGTCCTTGAAGAAATCCTCGAAGGGCGTGCCCTTGAAGGGGTTCTCGCCGCCGCCCTTCCGGTCGCCCTTGCGGGCGGGGGCGGGCTTCGCCCTGGCCTCGCTGCGGACGACCACCACGCTCGGGGTCGCACGTTCCGCCGCGTGGCGGAAAGCCTTCGACAGGGCGCTCGCGTGCGACATCGCCTCGGCCGTGGCGGCCGATTCCTCGGCCCGGGCGGCGGTCACGCAGGGGGCCGCGAGGAGCAGTGCCGGACCGACGAGCAGACCGGCAAACAGGGGCGTGAGGCTGGATTTTGGGGAGAGGTGGCTCATGGTCGATGAAGATCTCCTGGTGAGCGAGACTGCAACGGAGGCCTGAAAACAACGTCAGGGAGGGGTGAAAACGGCAACGTGTCCGTCATGATAGACGGCGATCGGAAGGGTTCTACGCGGGTGGACCCGCGGGGGTTCGAACCGTCGGGACAGGCCCGCGGAAACGCCTCGCGAGGTTTGACACCCTCCCGGCGGGGGCCTTATTTTTACGCGGGGAGATCGATTTTCCGCATGGCTAAACGCGAGTCCCGCGACCCGCCCGAGCCGACCACCGACGTGGCCGAGTGCCAACGGCGGATCGGGTATGAGTTTCGCGATCCCAGCCTCCTCGTCGCCGCCCTGACGCACGCGTCGGGCGCCCAGCACCGGCTCGCCTCGAACGAACGGCTGGAGTTTCTCGGCGACGCGATTCTCGGTTTCATCGTGTGCGAGACGCTGTTTCGCACGTTCCCCGAATCCCTCGAGGGGGATCTCACGCGGGTGAAGTCGGTGGTCGTCAGCCGGGAAACGTGCGGCCGGGTCAGCGAGCGGCTGGGACTGATCGACTTCCTGATCGTCGGCAAGGGGCTGTCGGTGAACCGCCCGGTGCCGCCGTCGGTGCTGTCCGACCTGTTCGAATCGGTCGTGGCGGCCGTCTATCTCGACGGGGGCCTGGAGCCCGTGCGCACGCTCGTCGCCCGTCTGCTCCAGCCCGAGATCGACGCCGTGGCCGCGGGCGAGCAGGGGTCGAACCACAAATCGCTGTTGCAGCAGGTCGCTCAGCGGGATTTCGGCGTCACGCCCACGTACGAGGTCGTGGACGAGGCCGGGCCCGACCACAGCAAGAGCTTTCACGTGGCGGCCCACATCGGCCAGCGGTCCTACGCCCCTGCGTGGGGCCGCAACAAGAAGGAGGCCGAGCAGCGGGCGGCCTCGAACGCGCTGGCGGAACTGCTCGCCCCGCCCGACGCCGGCTGACACGCCGCCGTCAGGGCGCCCGTGCCGGCAGCGCCGTCCACGCGGCGAACGTCGCGGCCTGCCCACGGTGGTGCCCGGCGTCGTCGGCGAGATTCCAGACGATCGCCCGTTCGATCCGGAACCGCCGGCCAGTGCTCGAGATCCTCACGCCCGAGTAGTCGTCCACGTAGCCGTCGCGCAGCGTGCGGGCGAGGAGGCGGGCACGCTCGTCGCGGTGGAGCGGTTCGGCGGTGAGCCGCGATGGCGTGCGCGTGAACCGCCCCGGCGTCATCTCCCAGAGGGCGAGCGCCGCCGCGTTGCCGTAGTTGAGGATCGGATCGGCCTCGGTGCCGTGCGACACGACGACGAACGGCGCCTCGAACAGTCGCCGCGCCGTCTCCTCGGGGCCGGCGCCATGCGGCACGAGGGGCCTGCCGAGCAGCCGTGCGAACGAGTCGAGCAGCAGCCGGGCCTGTGCGAGCCATTCCGGGCGGCTCCAGCACGACTCTCCATCCTCGTGGTCCGGGGGCATGCGTCGCACCAGCGCTCGTGTCGCGGCGGCGTCCCGTCACCGGCCGTCCTCAGCGGTCGCTGGGGAGCGAACTCGTGCACCGACCGCCGGAGGATTAGACTACGCGGCATGGATGAATTCGTCGAACCGCTCGGGATGCGGGTGCTGATCCGGAAGGACGAGAGCCGGCAACGCACGCGCGGCGGAATCGTGCTTCCGGACCAGGCCGAGATCCCCACCATCACCGGCCGCGTGGTCGAGGTGAGCCTGCAGGTCGAGCGCGACGCCGACTTCCCGATCGAGAAGTACGACAAGGTACTCTTCCACCCCAAGAACTCGATCCCGGTCGATTTCGAGCAGGACAACCTGCTCTACGTGGTGCCGATCGAGGACGTGGTGGCCGTGTTCAGGAAATCCGACTCTCCGCGCCGGCGGCGGAAGGCCGATCCGGACACGGCCGGCTGATCCGCCGGCTGCGACGCGGGGCGTGCGGGAGCCCATGGACCGCGGCCCCGGACGATGGAATCTGTTACCATTCCGGGCGTCCGCCACGGAGCCACACCGTATGAGTTTCAAGGTGCTCATCACCGCCATGAATGCCATGCTCGGCATGAGCGGAGTATTCGGTCGGAGCATCGGGCCGCGTGGGCCGCTGGCTGCCGTGCTGCTCGCGGTCGCGTTGCCGGCGGGCGTCGGCTCGTCCGCGAGCGGTCAGGAGGCCGCCGTCGCCGACTCGAAGGTGGTCGCGCCCGAAGAGGTGGCGAGCAGGGAAGGCCAACGGATCACCGTCGAGATGCGGGTCAAGAGCAGCCGGCTCCTCGCGGATGCCGGCCGCTGCTACCTCAACTCGCGGCGCGATTACCGCGACGAGACCAACGTCAGCATCGTCCTCTTCCGGCGCGGTCTCGCCGCGTTGGCGGAGAAGGGCGTCGAGGATCCGGCCGACCATTTCCTCGACAAGGTGATCCGCGTCACCGGCACCGTCGAAATCTACAAGGACAAGCCGCAGATCATCGTGGAGCGGGCGGAGCAGATCGAACTCGCGGCCGGAGAGGGCGGCGCGGCGGCGGACCGGAACTGAACCCCGAGCGGGACGGGCGCGGCCAGGCCCGACGAGCACCATGGACGAGTTTCTGCGGGCGGCGGTGGACGAGGCGCGGCAGGGCGTGGCCGAAGGGGGCATCCCGATCGGCTCGGTCGTCGTGCACGAGGGGCGGATCGTGGGCCGCGGCCACAACCGGCGGGTGCAGCAGGGGAGCACGATCCTCCACGGCGAGATGGACGCGCTCGAGCGAACCGGGCGCAAGCCGGCCAGCTTTTACCGCGACTGCACGCTCTACACGACGCTCTCCCCCTGCCCGATGTGCAGCGGGGCGATCGTGCTCTACAAGATTCCGCGGGTGGTGATCGGTGAGAACCGCTCGTTCCTCGGCGAGGAACAGTGGCTCGCGAGCCACGGCGTCGAGTTGACCGTGGTGCAGGACGAGGAGTGCATCGCGCTGATGCGGGAGTTCATGGAGCGTCACCCGGGACTCTGGGCGGAGGACATCGGAGAGTAGCGCCGCGAGCGACGCGGCCTAGGCGGGCGCTCCGCGGACCGCCGCGACGTCGATCGTCCCCGCCACGACCTCGGGCTCCGGCAACAGGCGCGCGATCTCTGCCACCCGCATCCCGAAGCCCGGCCCACGGAACGACGAGAGATCGACCGTGCCAGACCGGCGGCGATACGCGCCCGGATGCACGGCCGCCTCGGGCGCGGAGGCCTCCGGGTAGTACTGCATGCCGTTGGTCTCGACGCCGGCGAGCGTGCGGGCGTGGGCGGCGAGCCGCAGGTGCGGGATCACGGCGAGCATCGGATTGGTGAGATCCTGCACCATCACGTCCATCCCGTGGACCCGCGCCCAGGCCAGCGAGAGCAGCGCGCCCGACTGCGTCTTGCAGGTCTTGAGCGCGACTCCGTTCCAGCCGAGGCGGCGGCCCGCTTCGACGTGTCGCCAGTCGTGCGCACTCTCGTCGAGGAAGAGCCGCGTGCGGGCGGAGATCGACCCCACCGGGATCGGGAAGGCGTGCAGGTCGTAGGGAAACGGCTGCTCGACGTAGAGCAGGGCGGCGGCGAGGTCGGGACGGGCCGACGCGAGGGCGTCGAGCGCCGCGTGGACGTAGGCCGGATCCCTGACCGTGCAGTTGAAGTCGGCACAGAAGTGACGCACGCCGCCCGCGCGGCCCACGTCCCCCACGCGCACGAGGCGGTCGACGTCCCAGTCGAGGTCGTTGCCGCGTAGCTTGACCTTGAGGCAGGTGAGACCGTCCTGCGCGATCCACTGCTCCAGCGTCACCGGATGCCCGTCCTGCGGTTCGTCACCGGTGAGTTCGGCCGCGGTGAGCGGGTCGAGGCCGCCGACGAGGTGCCAGGCGGAAAGACGCGTGGGCGGCTGCGGATCGAGAAAGTCGGCCGGGTACCTCCCCCGGAACGGCCCGCCTGCGGCCTCCCCGAACAGGCTGGCCAGATCGCGCGAGAGGTGGTCGCGGCCGTAGCCGGCGTAGGTGTCGATTCCGTGGGCCACGCCGAACGCGTCGTGGAGCGCGAGGTCGACGGGACTCAGGGAGATGAGCGCCGCGAGTTCCGGGATCGACTCGCCGATCGCCGGATCGTCGCACGCCCGTGCGAGCGGATCGAGGAGCGAGCCGCGGAAGTCGACACCGATCTCGAGCGGATGCCCCGTCTCTCCCGCCTCGACGATTCCCCGGCAACAGGCGGCCGCCAGCCGGATCATGGCGCGTCGTCTTCGTTCGAGGTCGGCCGTCGAGGGCCAGCCCCAGACGACCGAGAGCGGTGTCTCACCCCAGCCGACCGCACGGCGGCCGTCCCGCGTCTCGACTTCGAGGGCGACCCTGGCGCAGGTGACCGAGGTCATCACCTGGGCGCCGAACTTGAGGGGCACCCGCATCGGCACGGGCAGAAGCCAGAGCGCGGCGCCGGTCACGCGGATGTCGGTGGGTTTCGCCATGCGTCGCCGGGCGGTCGTGCGATGGAACCCCGCCGCCCGTGGACCACGGTATACACGCGCCGCGGGTGGCCGTCACTTGCCCTCTCCGGCGGGACGGGGAGCGAGCGGGTTCGGGTCGGCCGCGTCGGGCGCGAAATCGATCAAGGCGTGCCGCACCAGGTCTTCCAGCGGCGCGATCAGTTCGCAGCCGCCGAACACCCGGAGGAGGAAGTTGGGCACGGGCGGACCGTGGGCGGCGGTGGCGAACGGCTGCTCGATGATGGCCACGACCGCCTCGTCGCGGCCGTCGCCATCCACGTCCCCCAGCACGAACGACGCGTGGGTGTCGATCTCGCCCCACAAGGGCGGACGCACCTTGGCCCCGTGGTCGGACTTCCGCAGTTTGGGCAGGAGGTCGGTCTGCCAGCTCTGTCGCTCCTCCGGCCGGCAGAGCAGTTGGATGGTCGCGACGTTGGGATTCTCGAGGAATGGCCGCAGGGTGGCGTCGAAGATCTCCTGCCGCCGGAACATGCGGCAGCAGGCGTTGAACCACCGCACGTCGCCCGAGACGGTCGTGGCGAAGTCCGCGAACTCCTGCCGCAGCCTCTTCGGGCCCACGAGATGGATGTCGGCCTGCCGCGCCGCCGCCAGGGCGGTGGCGTGCCGCTTGATGACATCGAGCTTGTCGAAGATCCGATGCTCCCGGGCCTCGCCCCGCAGGTCGCGGATCAGCAGGATCGCGCACAGCAGGAGGATGATGCCGCGTCCCACGGTTTCCGAGACGAGCCCCATGAAGCTCAGCAGCATCGCGACCAGCGCCGCGATGATGCCGGCGATCACGTCCCAGTCGATGCGAAGCAGATAACGCAGCGGCACGATCACCGTCCTCGGGGCCCGAAGCGCGGAATGCTACGCACCCCGCGCGGGCCGCGGCGCCGCCTCCGCCCTGCCATGCGTCCGACCGGCGGACAGTTGCGGACGCCGCGTCGTCCCGACACGCCCTGCTACACGGCGACGCCGTTCAGCTTCTTGTTGGACGGCAGTTCGCCCGCGATGCCGTCGGCCTGGAAGCCGAACGAGATCTCGGCACCGGCGGCGATCGTGCCGTTCCAGTCGGCGTTCTTGATCACATAGTGCGTGCCGACGTGGCTCACGATGACCGCGTTCCAGATGTTGACGATGTTGGCCTTCAGATCGAATTCCATCGTCCAGCCCTTGATGGCCGTCGTGCCCGTGTTCCTGAGGGTGATGTTTCCCGTGAAGCCGGTTCCCCACCCGCTCGCCTGCGCGTAGGTGGCCACGACGGTGCCCGTGGGAGCGGGGGTCGGGGTGGGGGTCGGGGTGGGGGTCGGCGTCGGCGTCGGGGCGACGGTGTCGTCATCGAGCACCGTTCCCGTGGCCGTCGCCTTCGCGACCGTGGCATTCGTCGGGGTCGCGAGCGTCAGGGTGAACGTCTCGTTCGCCTCGGCCGTCGTGTCGCGGGTGACGAGCACGGTCACCTGCTTCTGCGTCTCGCCGGGGGCGAACGTGAGCGTGCCCGAGGCGGCGGTGTAGTCACTGCCCGCGAGCGCCGTGCCGTTGGCCGTGGCATAACCCACCGTCACCGTCTGCGTGCTCGCCGCCGAGAGCGACACCGTGAACGTGAGCGGCGTGGTCGTGATCGCGCCGCCCGTGCCCGACACGGCCGGGAACTGGAACTCGACCGCCTTCAGCGGATCGACCTTGGCCGTGTTCACCGTCTTCCAGTCGTCGGCGAGGATGCCGCCGGTGTCGCCGGAATTGGGGTTCCACGACCAGTAGGTCCAGCTGATCCCCTGCTGGCCGGCCTTGAGGTCGATCGAGCCGTTGCCGTCGAGATCCCCCTTCAGGTAGTTCACCATCTTGGCGTACCACGCCTGGTCGCTGGCCGTGGCGAGCTTGCTGCCGAATTCGCCCAGCAGGACGGGGGCTGTGCCGGTGCGGAAGAGATAGCCCCAGTTCTTGTCCCACACGCCCGGCAGGTTGGCAGGGTAGGTCGGGTCG